>OKKB01000065.1_pt1 | contig 73369 bp, 37 predicted proteins | sample 1613931 | NCBI WGS metagenome assembly OKKB01 (sample SAMN04436893, study PRJEB24849) | human gut metagenome | biome: human gut; feature: NICU; material: stool | host: Homo sapiens | place: USA: Saint Louis, MO | collected 2012-02-08
AAAAATAGATCTACATAGTGTCGTGTACAAGGTTATCCCCACTGGGTTGATATAAACGTTAATTAATGTCCTTCGAATGCTTGTTTGAGTAGAATTTGAAAACTGTAACAATTTGTAGTTACAATTGAGATCTTGGATGATGAGCGATTAATCTGAAAGATTCATATCATTCATGAGGTTTTAAAATGGAAACAGTTGACAGACCAGTGATCATTTATACTATTTGATGAAGCGAGAAATTTTTGACCTTGGTTTACTCATTTTACTAGATAATCGCCCGACTGTCTTCGGGACTCTTTAATTAGATTAAGAGTTCTAAAATGAGTGTTCAAATTCATTAGTCGCGGATACCAATTAGAAGATGGTAATAGCCTCTTAGTTCGGACTTGTAGAAAATAATATTATGATATTTATATGGAATTTGAATTTTTTGACTTTTCAATCGAGTTGACAACAGAAATAGAGTTAATGTGAGTAATATATAACTTTAAATCATCGAATCTACTCTGTACTATAGTAGAACACAGCTTTTGAAAGAAGCTTCAGGTATATTACAATTCTATTAAAGTTTATTTGATAGGTTGTTAATCAAAACAGCAACAGCAATATTTGGTATTCATGTTTCCATCTGAGCAAGTGCAGAATATCTTTGTTGGGTTCTTGTGAGATAGCAATTGAAAACTCCTCCGAAACCTGACAAAGGCGGTGGAAACAAAATCAATTCTACTCATCCAATCAAACGATTGTATCAACTGCAGCTTTTAGCACCTATACAAGTAACACATACACAAACTATAGAAAAACAAAGGTGACTTTTGTTGGGAACTGATATTTGGAAAATTATAAGAACATAAATGGTAGCTGTGCGATGTCTCTACTAAGAAGTTTGAGAAGAGTGAGTATTTTTTTTTTGTCAGGTCATCATCATTTCTTCTGAATAAAACTAACACAACAATTAGCAACCAGAAGATAGAAAATATGAGTGCAACATCAGATAGGGAAAGTGATTTTGAATCTGAGGATGAAAGCAACTTTCAGGACAAAGTCTTCAACGTAAAGTCGAAAACCAGTTCTTTTTTTCACGCAAATACGCCTGATAACGAAGATTTTCTGGAAGACGAAGAGGATAAAGATGAGCAAGATGAAGGTGATACAAAGACAAAACCAAAAGATGGAAAGCATAATTTTGAAGATATAGCATATGATGAAGAGAGTGAGGAAAACATTGGTGACGATGAAGATGGAAATGCAGACCTCAGTCTAGATGGTGGAAGCAAAGTCAATAAAAAGTTGAAGAAGTTGACTAGTAAAGAGTTGGCAAAAGAGCAGAAAAGAATAAAGCGTACCGGGGTTTGCTATTTATCTAGGGTTCCACCGTATATGAAGCCAGCAAAGTTGCGTTCCGTTTTGTCGAGATTTGGCGAAATTGACAGATTGTTTTTGAAGCCCGAAGATCCATCAGTTTATCACAAGAGAGTGAAGTATGGTGGGAACAAGAAGAAGAATTTTACAGAAGGTTGGATCGAGTTTGTAAATAAGTCGGATGCCAAGCTTTGTGCTGCGACGTTGAATGGAAACAAGTTAGGTGGTAAAAAGACATCATACTACTACGATGACATAATTAACATAAAATATTTGCCAGGTTTCAAATGGCTAGATTTGACCCAACAAATAGCCAAAGAAAATGAAGTAAGACAAGCAAAACTTGCGATGGAGATATCTCAACAACAGAAACTCAACAAATCGTTTGTCAGTAACGTGGAAAAATCAAAAATGATAGCTAATATCCAGAAGAAAAGAAAGACTACAGATGATGACAATATTAGAAGGGATTTTAAACAAAGAAAAGTTACAACGACCAGAAGTGACGCTAAGGATGATTTAAAATCAAAGTCCAAACCAACGGACAAATTAAATGATATTTTATCAAAAGTATTTTAAACAATAATACATACATACAATAAAATACAATATTGTTAACGAGTTTTGGTTACTCTACCTTTTCCCCTTGTAGTGGTCCTATTGGGATTTCTATTTATGTATTTCTCCAAAAAGTCGTATCTTTTGCGAAGCTCCATTTTATTCGTGCACTCTAGTTCGCTCATCAACAATGTGCTGTTGATTGCCTCCTCTCTACTTATCAGCTTCAGTTTCACAATTTTTCTTAATTTACTCCACTTAGCAGATGACCACCATGTTGATTGCAATAAACCTGATTTTATTTGGGACTGGGCGATGCCTTCTCTAGATAATGGTTTAATTGGAGTTGAATTATCCAAGACTTCTTGTCTTTTCAAATCAATGTTTTCAGTGAACTTTTTGGCAACACTTACAGGATCAGTTTCTGTTGGTTCACTATTTTCGTTATTATCAATAGAGTTGGCCCGCCAATTTCCATCATAATTATGAAGTTCCTCCAACGTTGAATTCACTTTTTCTAAAACACTATGGCTATATGTATCAACATCATCCGATACTTTGGAATGTACAATATTCTTTTCTGGGAATTCTTGAAATCCAATCTTACGAGACTTAGGAGTACTCAACTTACTTGACCTAGAAGAGCCAAATTCTCTGAAATTGTGCTCCTTCGAATGCTTAGAAAATTGCTGATTGAGGTCTGCTGTTGTATTTGACTCCTTCTTAGGTATATCTTCAATAGATCTTGTAGGTCTTATAGTATTTCTAAATCTGATACTTGCTGGTGGTGAACTGGGGGCATTAGATATAGCAGGTAGATCTGAAATAGAATTTGATTTATTTGATTGTATAATGCTTTCTTCGTCTAATGAAATACCATGTTTTCTTTCAATTGGTGGTTGTCGTAGTGGACTACTTCTCACAGTTCGAAACGATAGAAAATTCGTGGATTTATTCTTTCTGGGACTATTCAGTATTCGTTGTGGAGTTTCTATATAAGTCTCATCAAACTCTTCATATTCAGGAGATGATTCTCGTGACATGGTTAAATATCAAAGAAGGAGGTGATAACTTGTTTGGGCAAACCCGTATTTATACTGGTTCATTTTTACTGGTTTTTTTTTTCCTTCTTTGGTTTCACTTGTACAAGGATGAGAAATGCGCGTTTTACATTATCAAGATCTACATTATAATGCTCCACTTTTTATACATGTAATTTCTAACAATCAGTGCCAAACTAAAGGCATCTTTTCATCCATCAATTTACCAAATCGCTCAAAGCATCGGTTGTGCAGGAGTCATAATCTATAGGGTACAAGCTGTATGTTCTTTCATAATTGATCAAACCAAGCGAGTCAAAAAAAAGCCTTAACTGTGTTAACAGCTCAATCTTTCTCTTCCCCTCCAACAAGGGACGTAACAGACCCAGGGCTTGATCGACCTTGAATGGCTCATCTTTCAAGTAAGTCAAATCGTACTTTTTTGATATTTTGCTAATAATTGAAATGGACTCACCATCATCCAAATCTGGACTGGTTGATACGAACAAACACTCTTTCAAGTTGAACTCATCGTAGCTCAAAATCAACAATTGATCTAATAGCTTACAGCCAAAAAATATAAGTTGTAAGCTGTCTTGTGACAAGGTAGATAACTCTTTAGCGGATTTGGCTAACAAGTTTTTAAATGTAGATAAAAGTTCATGTGTAATCAAAGTCCACTTCAGCAATAGGTGCAACTCATTGAATTTCAAACAGACAGCTCTAAAAAGAATCATTATTTGAATACGAATGATGTCCGGGCAGTTTCCATTCAAAAGAACATTCACCTTATCAAATAGTGGTTCCAAATAATTCAAAAAGTAATCCTTGGGAAGAACCAAAATCAAATAGACCAATCTTTTCAACAAGTTAGCCTTGTTTTCAATTTCAGACATCTCATTCCATACAAACAAATTACTTGGTGAAGCGCCGGAAGTAACTGTTATTCTGGATATGATCTCACCAAATCTCTCCTTATCATGTACCATCCAACTGTTGATAACAGATCTCCAAACACTTGACATCGACAGTGTGTTATTGAAAAAACTCTTATCCATGAACAAATCCGAAACCAATGTCTTCCAACTACGACAAGAGTTACTTTCTCCAAGTATGTTTATAATCACGACAACATCTTCAGGAATCTCGGAAACTGTTTTCAGCTTTGTTCGCGCGATAATAAAATTAGTGACAGTCAAGTTGGCTAGCAGACTTACTTTATCGCTGTCGGGCAAAATGTCTTCAAAGACAGGAATTATTTGGCAAAGTGTACTAAAATTATTTTCCAAGTCAGGCTTGCTACTAACTAAATCCCCCTTGCGCGTCGTCTTTGTATTATTCTTTGACATGTCGCTAACTAAAAACTGTTTCAAATTTAGAACCTGATTAAATAAACGAACAAAGATATCACCCAATTCTTTCTGATACTTGTGGTCTCTATTTTTGATGGAAGTCAACTTCTTGGATAAGCCGCTACAAATAAGTAGACAATCCAGCAAAATTTCATCAAAAGCACCGACATGAGTAAGAACATCTTTGAAAAAAACCATTATATGATTCCAAATATCCGCAACAGAATCATTATCGATGAAATTCAAAAAGTCGACTAAGAACCGCGAAAGCTCTTTCATATTCAAATCGAAGTCCAAATCAACAGCCACACGCGACAATTCTGAAAACACTGGCAAATTGGATCTCAATAAAATAGACTTTAATATTGAAGGCAAAGTCATTTGAGGTCTGCCCCCGTCCAATATATCCATTAACTTGAGTTTAGCATTCACAGAACCGTTCAGAATCAAAATAGACTCAACCACTTCCTGTCTTTCCATATCCAACAACGATTCCAACAATTTCCTAGCTCTAAACTTGAGCTTATGGGAAATATACGTCAACGATCTATCTGAGTAGTAATTAACTGTGGAAGGGGTTGTCGTTTTTGAATCAGACCAATTCCAGATTTTGAAACTCACCCGCACCGCATCATGAAACGCCAAAAGGATCGAATATAGTTTGTTCTGTTCTGATGATCTTATGGCGGGAGATTCAATTTGGAAAACACCCAGGATAACCGTATTTAAGAAACCGTTGTCTGTATTGGAATTCTTTTGATTTTCAGCCTGCTGTTTAATATTAGATGTCATTAGATAGCTATGACTGATTGTCAATAAGTCTTCCAAACCACTGAAAAGGATATCAACAGAGCTTTCAAAATCTTGCGGGTCTTTGAAATGTTGCCAAGTAGAAAATTGGTCAAACAGATTGTCGATTTTCTTAATTAAAGTGTCATTCAAGACAAGCAAGACACTGAACACAGATTCCCCAAATAAGTATAATGATTTAATAAGAAGTGACATCCACTTTTCCAACAATATAGGGGACTCGCTTTTCAGAATTCCGAGACATATAAAATTAATTAACAATGGATTTTTGTTTTGTTCTTCAACGTGTAGCAAATTTAAATTCAACCTCAACTCGGTTGCACGCTCCAAATAGTAAAAAATACACTGCAAAAACTTTGACTGAACAGCCTCGATAATCGGAGATACTGTGCCAGTTTTGGAAAGTTTCAAAGAAATCTGAATCAAAAACATCAACAAATCTCCAAAATCATTCTCATTCCCCGTCACTAACAAGTGCAAAATCTGTAAACAATTGTCAATTGAGGAATAGTAATTCTGCATTTGTTCTCTATCCTCAAAAGCTTCGGTGGCTAAATTCAATTTAAAAAATTTTTGAATAACCGACAACAATAAAGATTTATAAGTTGAGATGTTCCAATTGTTATCCTTCACCAAAGTTATTTTCGTCTTACTGTCCATAACAGCAAGTTCATTGTTAAAGCAATCCCGAAACAGTTTAACATCCGCAGTGATGACTTTGACAACCAAATTTAAAAAATACGAAAACTGGCCCAAATCATCATCCAATTGTAACGATTCATTCTCAGCAACAATAAAATCAAATGCCAAAATTGGATTAGTTATCAACTTGAGTAATCTGTTGGAAGCTCCAGTCTTAATGACTTGTTTTAAAAATTCGTCAATGGGTAATCTGTTTTGAGAGCTAGCATCTGAACAGCCGTCGAGCAACAACTGAAGAGGTTTTTCTAAAATTCTATCACTTTCATTGATTGACATTGAATGAATCCACAATATCTCAAATGCCTTGACACGGCGATTCTCAGGTAAAGCTAGAAATAATTCTACCAACCCTGCCTCAAGCTTTTTCAAGGAGTAACACGTCTCCAATTCAAAAATTGCTCTCACTGCTTCCACTTGATGGTTCGCTGGATCAGACGAGACCACTGCACTCCACAAATTTGAAAGTAATACTTTTAATACTTTTTCGTTAGTTTCGTGATTCAACAGTTTTGAGAATATTCCCACAAGCTTTGAAATTCCAAATGCGACTAATAATCCATCTTGGTTATTAAGCTCACAACTGAAATCCGGAACAGAAACATTCAAAATTTTTTCCACCAACTTTGAATCTTGGATCCCGTGGCTCGACTTGATCATGGCAAAGTTTCTTACATGATTCAATAATTCAGCAACCTTAATGCAAAACCGGGTGTCTTCCATATTATCGACGTAAACTTTTTGTAATAAATTGACTATCAAAAACGAAACTTGACCTTGTGAAAAGGGGGTATTAGGACTTTCACCTTTAAGACTTGAAGAGTACCACGTTTCTATTTTGTTGATAATCTCACTTTCGCAACAAGTAACTCCTTCATCTAAAGTGTCCAAAGATCGAGCTGAAACCAAATTTATTAACAATTCTAATGTATCTAATCTTTTGGGAGTTACTGTCGATTTAGCAAGCAAACACAAAATTGCAAATGGCACATGAAGTGTAGCCATTTCTTCTTCATTGACATTGAAGTCCTTTAAAACAAAATGAACAACATCAAATTCATGTTCCTCTTCGTCGCTTTCATCTGACAATATAACTCCAATGATATCGGACCAAATGTAAATTGATTCGACTCCGTCGAAAAGAGTGCTTGCTGAAATCATCAAGTCCTGGTGATCACGATTATTGTATGCGATCTTTAAAAACGAGGAGAATAACTTAGGAGTCAAAACATTTCCAATCTCCCATTTATCCATAATTAACGGCAACAAAATCTTGAACGCGTCACATTTTAATTCGATTTTATCAGAATGTGCCATTGCTAAAAGACCATTAATTAATGTTTCCTCGACATATTGCTTAAAGTACTCTGTTCGCGTAAGTGCTTTCAGACTTTCGTGCTCAGTTTCAGGTCCCAAGAAGTAAGTCCATAATCTTCTATTCAAGCTCATGTCTTTGCGCAATGTAATCTTGGAACATGCCATTATAAGTACTTCTCTGTCCGTAGGAGTGATTCGATTAGTAATAACATCACTATCCAAAGGTATATGAGACAACATTAAGTCAAAAAACCCTCTAACAACAACTACATCAAACGACTCTGGATTATCAATCGATATTGCCATTGCTCTGATTAGCAACCCTGGTTCTGGTTTTAAGCAGAGCTGAGCCTCTTCGGATAGTACTGTTTTTCCGTTTTGATCTTTGAAGCTGATAAACAGGGGAAGCCTCTTTACACACCAATGCAATGCACCAAGTCTCCTTTCGGGGTTTCTGATAATGCAGACAAACATACTTTGCCAGAAATGCGAATCATTATTGAGTTTCAGTTTGTAAGCATCCAACAATTCAATAACGTCTCCAAATACTTCTGAGTTTTCATCGTCTAATCCTGCAAGCAAGCATAGAATAAATGGTTTGCTGATGCCACGTAATGTGGTTGCACTCAACTGTGATAATATTAAATGGCGAAACATCTTGATTTGTAGAGGTTTAACCAGGATCGATGAATACGAAAAGAGTGGTAATAAGCCCGGCAACCAAATATTTATATCTTTATTCAAAGTTGATTCAGGTAATCGGTCGAAAATGTACTCATATACACTCAAAGCTTTTTGATGTACACCATTGGGAAGGTCTGAGGATAGACATAATGCCAAACGATTGGAAACTTGGGATGAATATGGAACGTAGTATGATTCCTTTGCAGTGTCTATATTCAATTGAAGAGACTTTTGTAATCTTGACAAAAATGCAATATAATCTGCCCATTCTTCAAGTGAATCAAACGTGGCGAGTGTTTTCTCGACCAGTTGTGAATACTTTTTATCCTTGGGTGACAATTTTGTTTTAGATAGAAGGGAGCTCATCTTTTCCGATAAGTCCTCTTTATCATGCAATTTTCAAACTAAAAGCAAATTAATTATACCAATTGGTGATATAGTATTGTAAATAACTATTAAAAAAAATAAAAAGGACAGGAAAACAGGAATGAAGTGATAGTTGAATCTTTTGTTTATTTCGTGTCTCAATTATGTTTTTTTTTTTCATTTCACGCACAGATTGGTTCCTTTTAACAGTCGTGGCCAAAATGCTATGACCTGTTAATTTTTTGTTTGAAATTGGTACCAAACTTTTACAAATAATTGGTATTACTAAAAGTAGAATGTATTTACATGCCTATTTACAAAAGAGAATTCAATTATTAGACTTCCAATCGACCCTCGATCTTTCTAGTCTTCAAGCCAATATGCTCAAATAATCTATTCCATTGATCTTTCTTATGCAACATTGCCAATATCAAAACTGCTGGCAAATGCCAAACAGAACACCAGAATAACTTTTTGGCGTGCACCCCAGCCAAAGCTAACCCTTCACTAGTTGGTTTAGCTCCATTTTTGTAATTCTTCTCTTGTTGTTGCCAGAAAACATACGCCAAATAAGTCAACCAGCCATTGGCAATAGCAGAGTCGAACGGGAAGACCCAGTCGGTAACGCCAAAGTAACTTAACCCAAAACATAACGGGAACATGAGCACAGAATATCGTAACGCCACTCTTGCATTTAGTCTAGGATTTTCTGCTGCCGTCATAACATATCCAGCCAGCTTATACTGTTGGGCAATTCCATGAGACAAAGCATTGAAATGAGGGAATTGCCACGCGTACAAAAGTCCTGCCAAACACCAGGCTGCAGGATGTGCCAAAGAAGATGAGGCTGCCCACCCCATCAACGGTGGTATAGCTCCCACAACTGCACCCACCCATGTATTAATGATTGATTTTCTTTTCATGGATGTGTATAGCCATGCATACAACACTATGTTGGAAAATCCCAACAACGACACCGTTGGGTTCACACCAAACCACAACATCCCACAACCAATAGCTCCACTGACAGCAGCAAACTGATACGCTTGTGTAGGAGTAATCAACCCTCGTACGACTGGTCGTCCCACTGTTCTCGGCATTTGCTTATCGAATTCTGGCTCTCGACCCATATTTATAGCATTTGCTGCTCCAGAACATAATGCCGTACCCACAGTCAAAAACATCAATTCTTGTAACGAGACTGACAAGGGAGATATAGCGTATGAACATATTGAGCTTAGTGTAACTAGCACCGTTAGGTTTGGTTTCGTTAACTTTAAATATGCGGTACAAGTGTTCTTTAATTGTGCTTTGGATTTTGGAAAAAGAGTCACCGGTTGAGTTTTTAAAGCTTGTGAATCCTTCGGAGTTATTTTAAATGGAATATGTTTATTAGTAGTGTTATCACTGGGGTCAATCCCCGTTTTTTGAGACAGCTGAGCCTCGGGCTCTTGACATGTCAACACTTTGGATGCAACATTCTCAATAACTGACAGAGATGACAGTAAACCACCAATACTTGTATTATCAGAAATTCGCGATGTATGTGAAGTCAAGTGTCGAACTCTTCCACTAAGACTTGGTAACAACACTTTACGAAGTAAGTATTGGTTGTTGATAAAATTTTGGTCTATAACTAAGTTCCTCTTGGTGTTGTGGAAAAAATAGTTAAAGTTGTTCACAGAGTGTAACCGTGGAACTGTTACAACTCTATGTGACATAATAATGTACCTGTGTTCAGTTCAACAGCTGTATACTTCTAACAATAGTAGCGAATATTACTGTTTTCAATTTCTGTCGCGGTGGTTGGTTAACTTACGAAGACCAAAAAAAAAATTGAAAAAGAAACCCAAGCTTTGTTCGCTTTGTTATTATAAACATTTTGTTGTCGAGCACGACTTTTAAAATAAAAGCTACAAGCTTAGCCCATAGTTATATATATTCTTATTTTTGATCTTATTTTTATTCTTCTATAGAATCTTTCTTTTCGCTATTTAATGACAGTTCAGCCACGGAAGCTTGTGCTTTGTTTTCGTTTAACTTTTTATTTTCTAACTTGTTTTCGATCAAATCATGGAATGCAATAATAGCTCGAACTAATGTACTAATGTATATGATCATCAATTCGTCATTTGTCTTGACAGTAAATGCAGTGGCTAATGCATGAGACGAGTCTGAGCCACCATCGAGATCACTCCCCAGTTGTTGCATCAAGTTTGGCAATAAATTAAAAACATTCTGTAATTTCCCCAAAATCGTATGATTCATAGGTAATTTCTTTTGGTAAACCTTATCCAAATAATTTGCAATTTCTCCAAGCTTCTGATGTAAACCCAATAATGATTGATGTGTTTCAGAAACTCTTAAGGACAAGTTACCAGCAGCTTGGTCTCTGATGTCTCTTAACAAATGTTCAACTCCAATTTCTTCGGCTTCTTCTGCTTCAATCAAGGAAGGGACATGAATAAATGTCTTTTCAGCAGCAGAGCCATCGTTTTTAATATCATCAACGGCAAAATATGCATCTGTTGGAATACCAACTTCTCTTGGTTGAACGTCAACAATTAACAACAATGGGTTGTCGGTGTATCTTCTGAAAACCTCATTAATTTTCAAATCTGATGGTTTCAATTTAGGTCCTGAATGGTACCAGCCAATCAATTTCTCTTTGGCATTAATTTTTTTAAACATTTCTCCCATTGAATCTATAAAATTGTGGTCCAAAAACCATACTCCAGGGTTCTTCTCGTCTTCTTCAAAAGGAATTGCGTACGAGTTTGTAACTTTGATTGTGTCAGTAGAGTTATCTCCTAATATTACCCCAACAACTCTCTTCTTAGAATCTTTGGCAACTCTATTATAATGGTCCACCACAGATAGTAAAACCAACGGAGAAACTACTACTGACTTATCCAAAAGGGCCAATTCATTTGTGCTAGTTGCAGTTGTTGACATGATTAACGGTAGTATCCTGCTGCTGTATGTATTTTTTCAAAATAAAACTTAAAGAAGAATTAATTTGACAACAAAATGTTTTCTTTGACTGTATTACTAAACTTGATGGTTGTTCAAGTTGCGGGAAATTTTGCCTTCGATATAATCAACACGACCCAGCGAAAAAAAAAAAGAGACAGAGAGACGTGTAAAACAGCACAATTAACAAAGATGATGATGATGATCATCATCATTCCCATTGATTTAATAAGAAAGTTTCTGATACCACAAATTACACACAACTAGTGTTTTGATCTTTAGTGTGTTTATTTTCTCATGTATGGACAGATAGTAATAGGACCTCCTGGGTCTGGGAAGTCTACTTATTGCCATGGAATGTATCAGTTTATGTCAGCAATTGGAAGAAAGCTGTGCATTATTAATCTCGACCCAGCCAACGACCGATTACCTTACCCCTGTGAGTTGGACATACGTGATTACATCAGTTTAGAAGAGATAATGGAGGAGTTAGATTTGGGTCCTAATGGAGGATTAATGTATGCATTAGAACTGTTGGACAAACAGGGCATAGATTTATTTATTGGCAAAATTGAACAATTAATTAACGAGGGCAACTATTTGTTGTTTGATTGTCCCGGACAAGTTGAATTATTCACCCATCATAATTCCCTCTATCGAATTTTCAAAAAACTAACTCAACTCAAACGATTGAGATTATGTGTTGTATCATTAATCGACTGCATTTATTTAACTAGCCCCTCACAGTATATATCCATATTATTATTAAGTTTAAGAACAATGCTACAATTAGATCTACCTCACGTTAATGTTATCAGTAAAATAGACATGTTGAAAAACTATGGCGAATTGCCGTTCCGATTGGATTACTATACCGAGGCTCAAGATTTACAGTATTTGACTCCATATTTGGAGAAGGAATCTAATTCGGTATTGGGACAGAACTATGTGAGGTTGACAGAACTAATTGGAGAATTGGTAGAAGATTTCCATTTGGTTTCTTTTGAAGTATTATCAGTGGAGAATAAAAAGAGTATGATAAGCTTAATGAGTGTTATAGATAAAGCCAATGGTTACAGTTTTGGTAGTGAGATTGGTGGAGATACAGTTTGGAGTGAAGCCACTAGACAAAATGGTAGTGGAAATGGAGGTTACCAAGATGTGGATATTCACGAACGATGGATAGATCATAAAGAAGAGTATGATGCCGAGGAAAGAAAGCAAGAGCAAGCATTTGCGGAAGGTCTACCACAAGAAGAAGTGGACAATAAGCCATTGACAGAAGATGAAGAATGGGAAGCAGCATTGAAAGACTGGGAAGAGAAGCATGGGGGAGAGGGTGCTATGTTGAGATGAATAGTTTTAGTAGGTTCTGTGTAGATACGTTGTAAGTTACACCAAGAAGTTAGCGTTCAATAGATTGTTCTAGAGTGAGATGATGCTCTAAATTTTTTTTTTTTTTTTTTCATCGCTCTACTTACTAAATTTATGTAGCTTTCTTTCAATCTTAACAAACCTGTTGAAAGAGAAATAGAAGTTGAGCTTATCACATCCAGTATCTAGTTCATTTGTTGATTTTTCGTTTTTATTTATTCATTACCAGTACTTTTGTGTTTGTCCATTAGAATCATGCCCAGTACGTCAAAAGTTACTACCAATAACCATGCACAAGACTCTGATTCAGATGAATTCCAACAGCTCACCACGCAAATAGACTCAACTATATCCAATTTAAAACAAAAGAGGGATTATTTACAGGATCAACTAGCTCAATTTGAGTCTGTTCGTCAAGGTTTGAAGACGTCGGGTGATTCGACAACCCCAATCAAGTTTCAGTTAGATGATGGGACGATGATTGAAAAAACCACAACAGAAGCAATTGAATTTCTTGATAAAAGGGTTACAGAAATTAAAGAGGCATTGACACAATTTAACACGAAAATAAATGAAGCAGAGTCAACAAAGGAGAAATTGAATCAATTTAACCAGTTTGTACAACAAGGTGGTAATCATGAAGAATTAAAACAAGAGAAATTGAATGAAGACGGGCTTCCATTTGTTGATATTCAGGAAGAGCTTGACGAAGACGGGAATGTGATAAATGTCGAATTCAAAGATGCTCAGGAAGATACAACTATTGATAAAAATGAGAAGGATAGTCGTGGCACTCCTAAAGTTGAAATATTAGGGGAAGAGATAGACAAGGCAAAGAAACTGGACAAAGTATCACAATCTGAAAGTGATGAATTTCAGGCGTTGCTTGAAGATATGGAAGTTATTTCTAAAGACAAAAAGGCACAAGAATTAAATTTTGATCAAGATGATTTATTAGATAAAATAGACAAATTGCAAATCAGTGCTGAGGATAAGTTTAAATTGAAACAAGTATGTGTTGAAGAATTTAAGAATTTGGAGCCAGAACATGACACCGATAAAACACAAGAAAATTCTGCAAGCGATAAAGTTATTGGTAATTTTGAAAACCTTGCTATTGACAAGAATGATTTGATAGAGTTGGAATTATTGGCTGATGATTTTGACGATTCGGAGAATTTTCAGGGAGAAAATTACGACGATGATGAAGAGTGGGATTATGAATTTGATGACGACGACGAAGAAGAAGAAGAAGACATTGCAGATGAACTATTGTATGGTGGAGGCAAGGCTAAGATTATTGGAAGTGACGAAAAATCGAACAATATGTTATGGGATCAAATTATAAATCTAAGAAAAAGCAAACTTGTTGCCACTGATCAAGTGGCCGATAAGATTGAAGAAAGTACAGTTAATGAGAAGAAACCTAAAGCAGTCAGGTTTGCTGAGCATTTAGATATTAATGAAGTGGAAAACATTAGTGAGAGTTTGAGAAACCCACCACCAGAAACTGGTAAAATGTCCTTGTTTAAGCAAAACCGGATGTCTTCCCAACAGAAAAATAGATCAGAGGAAATAATGGAAACAGTTGAAAATGATTCTGTCATGACAGATATTTTGGAGAATGATGTGATGAGTGATATAGTTGAAAAAGAGCCAGTGATGACGGATATAATTGAGAAAGATGATGATGTTCAAATAGTGGACAATAGTGATATTATTGAAAGCTCCATTATTGAACGTGAGCCAGTTGCAACAATAAACGAATCTACACCAGAAGCTAAAACAGGAACTGTCTCTCAAAAACCAGTTTCAAGATTCAAAGCAATGAGATCTAGCCAGCCCTTGAAAGATACTGGGAAATTGAATACTCAAGCGCCTGTGAAAATTCCTATACCGGGTGACACAGAGAAAGAGGTAGTACCACTGGAATCACCGACTAGCTTATCGGTTTCAAAACTACAAGATTTACAACTGGATATGGACAAAATGGCTCAAGCTTATGTTTCAGGGATGTACGATGATGATATAGTTACAGAAGGGCCAGTAGTGCACAAACTAGATGATTTTGAAACTTTGAATAAAATGGTGGAGGCTAAAAAACAAGACAATGAAAAGTTGGGAATACAAGAATATGATGCTGCATCCAATGAAGTAGGAATGGAAATTGATGAAGAAGATGAAGATGACGATGAGGGTCCAATATTAGTAGACGAAATTGTTGAAAATGAATTGGATGAATCAAACGGAGTTTTCAATGATGAAGTAATCTTTGATAGAGAAATTCGTGAAAACTATCACAAATTGCGCAACAAATTAATACTAGATCAAAATGGGTTTAAAAAATCACAGCAAGAATTGGAAATGGAACCTGTAGATGACGAAGGTAATCCAATCAAAATAAGTAGGTTTAAAGCTGCAAAAATGAATCGTGGGGGTTGATCGCAGACAACAAACTAGCCAGTCAACCAACCAACCACAGTTCAGCTAATTAGATACTTTTTTGTACTCTCTTTTTTTCAAAAAATAGTTATTATTGTATTAGACAAAAATATGTAGTAGTGGTTAAACATGAAAATTTTTTTTTTGGATGCAGATATCCATGGATAATCAACCAATTATAACGAGCCTCAAAATCGAAATGAAATGAAATCTGGGGAAACCATAAAATCACTGTCAGACATTAATAACGATTTGTGGGGCAAGACAAAACAATGACAAAAAGACAGCATTAGGTACTTAGAAAGAAGCAGGCGGACCTTTACATGACCAGAATACAATTGTTAGTGATGGTTGGTTTTGGTAATTATTGTATCGCGCAAAAAAACTAGTGATTTCAAAACTCCGAAAACGCCAAAATTTTCAAGTTCCTTCTTGCGATTGTAAAACTGTCATAATGACTGACAATATTAATGCCTACAACAAACTTAATGTTTTAACAATTTATATAAACTGAGAATTAGTGGAAGGTGCCTTCAGGAGAAATAAATCTGGACATCAACAAGATATAATTTCAAATCTATAGGAAAAAAAACTATACTGTTGTACGTAACTATCCAAACCTCTTATTAGTTTTTCTCCGGGACACTAATCCAGTGCTCATAACCAAAACACAAATTTAGCTCCGAACTCCGACGACGAGAACTTGAAGTAAAAATTTTAAATTTTTTTTTCTTGGGGGTTTGCGTAATTAAAAGACAAGAAAAAGGAATAACAATTGAAAAATTCCTTTTTTGACTCCCCTGTAAGTTATAAAATGGCCCGATTTTAGAATCTAGAGGTCATACTATTTTTTGATCACATTGAGTATTGATATGGGATTTCCTAACAAAGGGTTGTTGTAGAGGAGATACATGTAGGTCTATTGTTTCATGAGTGACCAATGAAGTAATTGACCACCACCACAGCATACAGAACACAAAAATAAACTTATATATCCACGGGAGTATCAGACACCAGTACAATTAAACCGAAACTAAATCTGTGTAGAAAAAAAAAATGAACAGACAAAACTTGGAGTACATAAATGTCGTACATTATTGATCTTCTAATGCTGTGAATTAGGGGTAGTATGGAATACATTTATCTAAAAAGCTATGAAATACTCACTAGGTTATATCAAACTAATAAAAAGAAAAAGCCGGTTATGACTAAGCCGTTATCATGTAAAGAATAATATCTAAACTTCTTCTACGTTGTGCAAACAACAATATTATGATCGTACCTGGATGATGCCCCACTTTTTTACTCCTCTTTTTGGCAACATTTGAAGTGTGAAAATCTATTTTTGGAGTTGTTGATAAACGATTGTAGGCATCTCTGTTCCCCTCATACAAAGATTAAGCTGAATCCATCGTATCTACAACTAACAAGTATATATACTTATTTGTAATATCGATAGGAAGGTAAAAGGGAAGGGTTGCTAGTACAGCACACACACTACAGAAACGATAGTGAAACGTTGGGTGAGCTTCATATTTTCCGAAGCAATGCTCAACATATACTAGGCATCAATTCAGCCACACCTCCTGGTTTAATCTAGTTGATAACTGGAACGTCCTATATAGGGTGAAAAGAAGGGGAAAAGAAACCGTTTACTACTAATGTGTTAACTGTTTAGCGGAACTGTTGAGTTCATTCATATATTTTTTTTTTCTCCATCAATACTGTTATGAGATATTTATTGGTGTCGTTGGACCAAAAAAAAAAATAACAATCCAACACTATATAAAATACCAAAATAGATATTTAGCAATAGCAATAAAAGAAAAGAGGAGTAAAAAAGAAGTTATAACTTAAACGAAAGAAAGCAAAAAAAAGGGGAGTTAAGAGAAGTGTTAAGTGTGAAGCTGAAGGAGGGGAAGCAAGGTGAGATAGTGTGTGTGAGTGTATGTCAAAGTTGAGTTGTTGTGGAAGGCTTGAGATTTTTTCCAACAAAAAAAATATTTGACAAATTGAAAGAAAAACATAGTAGGAAATGTCGTATTCTGCTGCTGGTTTATTTTGTTGGCCCCAAATTGCAAATACTCCGACATTTCTGTTCTCAACTATCTGCGTGTATGTTAATTTTAACCGACAATACACACATACGTTCAAGAAAAAGCACTACCAAATTTATCAATCGGGTACGACACAAAATTTTTTTTCTGTCTAGTGTATTTTTTTTTTCAATTCTAATTATCCAATCCTCGTCCTCTTACTTCTAGTACTATTTTCACTGTCTTGTTTCCCGCCCTTTCCCACTTTTTTCTTTGTTATTGTTGTTAATAAAACTTGGCTGTTTTCTTAAGTTTTTAGATTAAGCCCCGGTTTAGAGGGGAGAGAGATTTTTAATAGAATACTCTTGTTGTTGTTTTTTTCTATTTGACAACTTTGTAGGTCAAATTTATTTTTAATATAAATATGAGATTAAGTTTTCGAAAATATTTTTCCAATTGAAATTTTTATTTTATTTTGAAAATTTATTTTATTTTTAATTCTTTCTTCCTCTTCCTTTTGGTTTTGATTAGTTAATTAATTCTATCAATTGAATCAATTATAAAGAAAAACAATATATCAATTGTAATTAAGTTTACTTTCCAAAAATCCCACTTCCTTATTATTATTATTACATTAGGTTTTTTATAATTGGCTTCATATATATTCAATTACCAAATTTTTTTTTTACCCCATTTGAATTTTATTTTATTTTTTATTTTTCATTCTTATTCAATTAACATCAATTCACAACAATATTTTAGATCATGTCAGCTATTTTAAAACAAAGAGTTAGATATGCTCCATATCTCAAGAAATTAAGAACTGGTGAACAATGTATTGATTTATTCAAACACGGTCAATATTTAGGTTGGTCAGGTTTCACTGGTGTTGGGGCACCAAAAGTCATTCCTACTACATTAGTGGATCACGTTGAAAAAAATAATTTACAAGGTAAATTGGGATTCCATTTATTTGTTGGGGCCAGTGCTGGACCTGAAGAAAGTAGATGGGCCGAAAATAATATGATTTTAACTAGAGCTCCTCATCAAGTTGGTAAACCAATTGCTGCTGCTATCAATGATGGTAGAACTCAATTTTTTGATAAGCATTTGTCAATGTTCCCTCAAGATTTAACTTATGGATTCTACACCAAAGATAAACCAAATGGATCTAATTTGGATTATACTATTATTGAAGCCACTGCTATCACTGAAGATGGATCCATTGTTCCTGGTCCAGCTGTTGGTGCCTCTCCAGAAATGATCTCTGTTTCTGATAAAATCATTATTGAAGTCAACACCAAAACTCCATCTTTTGAAGGTATTCACGATATTGATATGCCAGTGAATCCCCCATTCAGACAACCTTATCCTCACACATCGGCTGATTTCAAGATTGGTAAAACTGCTATTCCTGTTGACCCAGAAAAAGTTGTTGCCATTGTTGAAAGTACTAGTGGTGATAAAGTCCCACCAAACACTCCCAGTGACGAACAATCAAGAGGTATTGCCAACCATTTGATTGAGTTCTTGGAACACGAAGTCAAACAAGGTAGATTGCCAGCCAATTTGCACCCATTACAATCTGGTATTGGTAACATTGCCAATGCTGTTGTTGAAGGATTGGCTTCATCAAATTTCAAAAACTTGACTGTGTGGACTGAAGTCTTGCAAGATTCATTTTTGGATTTCTTTGAATCTGGTTCATTGGATTACGCCACTGCAACTTCAATTAGATTGACCAATGATGGTTTTAAGAAATTTTATGACAATTGGGATACTTATTCTAAGAAATTATGTCTTAGATCTCAAGTTGTTTCCAACTCACCAGAAATCATTAGAAGATTGGGTGTTATTGCTATGAACACCCCAGTTGAAGTTGATATCTATGGTCATGCCAATTCTACCAATGTCATGGGATCAAGAATGTTGAATGGTTTGGGTGGTTCTGCTGATTTCCTTAGAAACGCCAAATTGTCAATTATGCATACACCATCTGCTAGACCATCTAAAGTTGATCCAACTGGTCTTTCATGTATTGTTCCAATGGCTTCTCATGTTGATCAAACCGAACACGATTTAGATGTTGTTGTTACTGAACAAGGTTTGGCTGATCTTAGAGGATTAGCTCCAAAAGCCAGAGCCAAGGTGATCATTGATAAATGTTCTCATCCTGATTATAAACCACAATTGCAAGAATACTATGATAGATCAGTATTCTATGCCACCAAGAAAAAGACTTTACACGAACCACACATTTTGAGAGACGTGTTTAAGATGCATTTGAACTTCCAAGAAAATGGTACCATGAAATTAGATTCTTGGGATCAAAAATTTTAAGGATGTTGAATGATCACTACAAGTTTTTGACTACTTTTAGCTAGTACTAGTTTGCTTTGCTTTGATTTTGCTTTTTCGCTTCTGGTTAATTGGGGTTTTACATTATCAAATGTATTTTCTTTCTTCTTCTAATTGTACTTGAAGAAATGAAATTTTATAGAATTATTTGATTTTGTATATTTTTTAACATCACACCAAATACTTGAGGTTTTCTTGTTTTTTTGTAGCAATATTGCTTTACTGATTTGTAAATTGAACAAAACTATAGTTAAGATTGTGTTATAAAGCATTTGCAACCCAAACAGGCACACTAAAAATTGAACAGAGTTCAAACAAATTCTATGAAACAGAGTAAAAGTCAACTTAACATGCCTTCTCCAATCTTTCTTCTAATGTATCAACAAATGGTTTAGCTATCCAAAATTCAACAATTTGGGACAAATTATTCTTATGATGATATCTAACATAATACTGTTTTCCACAAGATTGTAATACTTTCAAAGGGTCATGCACACTAACAAATAAACCACAACCAAGGGAAAAAGAAAAATAATGATCATTTCTAAGGAATACAATATTATGAATATACATTGATTGTGAGTTCTTCAATGTTAAATAATAATTCTTATCATAGAGTTTGGTTGTTGTTGTTGATAATGGAGGATGAGTATTCAAATTATAAGATAACGGCTGTGAAGGTGAGTGGGGAATGATATTCTTATTTCTGGCCATTATGTTTGAATGTTTGAGGGTTACTAAAAGATGAATAAGTTTGTTGCAAAAATTTCAATACTCTGAAAAAGAAGGAATGTTCAAACTAGAGTTTATTTATTAATTCATACCAACAACTTAACACAGAGATAAGTATATATATATGGACTGTTGGATAACATGTGTATGGTTATAGGGACTTTTTAAAACGTGTTCAATTTCTTGCAGCCTTAAATCTGGATGTGTTTGAACACAGCAGGTGGGGGGAGGAGTCAACAGATTTACACAGTGAATTCTTTGTTCTTTCACTTATCTTGCTTGGTTTATTGAAAATTGATTTCAATGTATGATTTGTTTAGATTTTAGTGGAAAATGAAAAATTTACCAAGTTAGTTTTGATTTAAAAGATTCTTAATCTTTAAAATTGGTCTGTAAAATGATTTTCAACTATGAGCCCTAGCTATATTATTGGTACAAATACATAAAATACTCAATTTTATTAAATCCTCCTTTATACTTGAAGTATTTGGTAACATACTAATAACTCCATCTTTAGGAATAGTTATAAAAGTCAAGGAAGTTCTTTTCAAGTATGGCTAGCATGGCTAGAGTAAGTTACGGAATCAAAATGGACGGAAAAATATATGTAAGAATTGTTCAAAGGAAAAAAAACCAACTAAAAAATCTATTGATTCAATAGTTACACTATATCAACAACTATGAAACTTTCATTGGTGTCACCTTTATTGTTAACTTTACTTCTGTTTACCACTGCTCATGGTGGCCATGGTCATGAACAAGAATCATTAAAAATCAAGCCACAAGATTTATCATGGCAGGATTGGCATATGAAGGAAGAACATGGGTTAGAAGAATATGATGGGAAAACATTTTTCATATTACATGATTTGAATAATAATGGTATACTTGAATCCAAAGAAATATTGAATTTGTATGGATTGGTACATAAGATCATTATTGGTGATGGGTCAGGAATGGGTCAAGATAAAATTGAAGTGACTCCTGAACTTCAAAAACAAGTTGTTGAGAATATTTTCCAATTGATACCCCATGGCAACCCAGAAGGAATTTCTCAAGCTGAATGGTTGAAATTTTATGAAAATGGTGGCAGATTACCTGATTTGGGATATGGACCAGGCCACCATTTAGGATTTGAGGAAGAATATGAAGAACATCATTGGAGAAAATACCATGCTAATGATGATCCTGATGTCAAAATAAAACATAAAGAAGATATCGAACATGAGTTGTTACATCATCAACAAGAGATTGAAGAGACTCACGATAGATCGAGTCGATTGAAAAAATTTGCTGGTGATTACTGGTCAGAGATCAATATCGACAATCTTAAACCAAAATATAGAAAACAACAGAAATAGTGAGAGGTTAGTAAAGAGAAACCTTAAAAACAACCAGGAAGCCAACTCTTAGCTTGGCTATATAGAAGTAGAAATAGAAATCAAGATCAATAAAAAGACGCACCAACAGCGCTACTACTACTACTACATTTTGAAAACAATTTGCTGGGAAGTTGAATGATTTGCACATGTGAGCCACATAGCTTAGGTATAGGTTGCTTGAACTAAACACCGAAGTTCTTGTATTAAAGATAGAATTCCTCTCTCTCTCAAAAAGCTGTCAAATTGACACACCAGTAGAAGTATTTTTGACGGGTATATTGGCAAGTCAAATTGAATGTGTGTCATTTCAATCCTACAAAAAGATACAAAAATGAATAAACGAATTAATATAATAGTTGTCATCATCGTCAAATAATAGCAGAAAATTACATTATCCTATGATTGTAATGTGATTATGATAATGGTTGTAATTGAGGTCGTAGTAGTAGTAGTCGTGTGTTTCATTTTATGCAACATTAACCACAATAACAAGAACAATAGAGGGGGGGAGGGAATTGATTGTCTTACTAGTTTTCTATTACAAAGAATTTCTTTTGTTTTAGAGTAATTTAAATGTAAAATGTATAATGTATAATGTAAAATGTTTTGAAATTGATTTTCAATTAATTTTTCGTGTAACAAAAGAAGAATGAAAAAAAATTTCATTATGGAATTTTTGGGGGATATTGAATCGTGTTGGTTAAATACTTTTGTCCTATTCAATTCAGCTTTGAGTTTTACTAGTTTGCCACCTGGTTTGCCACTTAGTTTTGCCACCAAGAAGTTGGACTAAAGTTTATATCTGTCTCTTATATAATTTACCTTATAGTCAACTTCACTTCCTTCTTTCATTCCTTGTAGTCTTTGTTACATTTTTTGTTCTGGTTCCTGTTACTAACAACAACACAATATTTTTTTTTTTAATTCCCTCACTCAATTCAACTCACAAACCCTATTTCTTTTCTTCTTCTACTTCTTGGTGTAACTTAAACCTTTTTGCTGGCCTCTTTCTTTTGCTATTTTCTAAAATTCAATTTTGTTAGCTCATTTTAATTATTTCAATTCAATTGTTTTCCATTTATTTCCATCTTTCGTTTTCCATTTATTTTATTTTCTTCTTTTTAGTTAGCTCTAATTCAACTTCTTCTACTTCTAACTTGAAATCTAACAACTAAAAAAAGACAAGGAGTGAAAAAAAGTGTGAGAATTTGCTAAACAAAAAAGAGACAGAAAAAGAAAAAGTTAACGAACACCAAAGACAGGAAGAAAAAAAAAATTCCAACAACAGGAACAAACATCAACAAACATTAACATCAGCAACAAGCAGAAGACCAATATACATTAACCAATCACACTGAACTTACTCATAAACTACTTGCTCATATCTTCCTCTTTTTTTTTTTTTTGCTGCATATTGAAGAAATAGAAACCAAATAGAACCACTCATTATATCTTAATATCAACAAATCCAAAACCATGGAACATCCACCAGCAGCTCTCAGAACATTTTCAACCCAATCAACTTCATCTTTGAATTCAGTAAGTACTGTTTCGTCTTCAAGAATTGTTTCTCTGGGCCCAGTCAATATAAACAATTTCAATAAACCAAGTACTCCCAAAGACCATTTATTCTATCGATGTGAATCACTAAAACGAAAACTACAAAAAATCCCTGGCATGGAACCATTTTTGAACCAAGCTTTCAATCAGGCTGAACAACTCAGTGAACAACAAGCATTGGCTTTGGCACAGGAAAGAAGCAATGGAAATGGACATAGTAATGGCAAACGTCATCAATCATTAGACGGTGCCATGAATAGACTTTCAGTTGGTTCTGATAGTAGTTCGATCCAAGGTTCATTGACACGAATGGCCACCAATGCGTCAACGTCATCTTTAATCAGTGGTATGCCAAACAACAACACTTTATTTACGTTTACTGCAGGGGTTTTACCAGCTAATATTAGTGTCGATCCTGCTACCCATCTTTGGAAATTGTTCCAACAAGGGGCCCCCTTTTGTGTTCTTATCAATCATATCCTTCCTGATTCCCAAATACCAGTTGTCAGTTCTGATGACTTGAGAATTTGCAAAAAATCAGTATATGACTTTTTAATTGCCGTCAAGACGCAATTGAATTTTGATGACGAGAATATGTTCACTATATCCAATGTTTTCTCCGACAATGCCCAAGATTTAATCAAGATTATTGATGTCATTAATAAACTACTTGCTGAGTACTCAAATGCTAGTGACCTGGGCGGTGGTGATGAAGATGTAAATATGGATGTTCAAATTACCGATGAAAGATCAAAAGTTTTCCGAGAAATTATCGAAACAGAAAGAAAATATGTTCAAGACTTGGAACTAATGTGTAAATACCGTCAAGATCTAATTGAAGCCGAAAATTTGTCTTCAGAACAAATTCACTTGTTATTCCCAAATTTAAATGAGATTATTGATTTTCAAAGACGATTCCTCAATGGGTTAGAATGTAACATCAATGTACCTATTAGATATCAAAGAATTGGATCAGTATTTATTCATGCTTCTTTGGGCCCTTTCAATGCTTATGAACCTTGGACTATAGGACAATTGACGGCGATTGATTTGATCAACAAAGAAGCTGCTAATTTGAAAAAATCGTCAAGTCTACTTGATCCTGGGTTTGAACTTCAATCGTATATATTAAAGCCGATCCAAAGATTGTGTAAATACCCACTTTTGTTGAAAGAGTTAATCAAAACATCACCAGAATATTCAAAACAGGACCCCCATGGCAGCTCGTCATTGACATCATTCAATGAATTATTGGTGGCTAAAACTGCAATGAAAGAATTGGCAAATCAAGTCAATGAGGCGCAAAGACGAGCAGAAAATATCGAACATTTGGAAAAACTAAAAGAAAGAGTAGGTAATTGGCGTGGGTTTAATTTGGATGCTCAAGGAGAACTATTATTCCACGGACAAGTTGGGGTTAAAGATGCTGAAAATGAAAAGGAATACGTTGCTTATCTTTTTGAAAAAATTGTATTTTTTTTCACAGAAATTGATGATAACAAAAAATCTGATAAACAGGAAAAGAAGAGCAAGTTTTCGACAAGAAAGAGATCAACTTCATCAAATCTTAGTTCATCGACTACTAATTTGTTGGAATCAATAAACAATTCCCGAAAGGATAACACATTGCCATTGGAATTAAAGGGAAGAGTTTATATATCGGAGATTTATAACATTTCCGCACCAAACACTCCTGGCTCAACTCTAATCATCTCATGGTCAGGTAGAAAGGAAAGCGGCTCATTCACTTTGAGATATCGTAGTGAAGAAGCCAGAAACCAATGGGAAAAGTGTTTACGTGATTTGAAGACTAATGAAATGAATAAACAAATTCATAAGAAGTTACGTGATTCCGACCTGTCATTTAATACTGATGACTCTGCCATATATGATTACACGGGTATTAGTACGTCACCAGTCAATCAATCAACTCAACAACAATACTATGATCATCGGGGCTCTCACAGTTCCCGCCATCACTCATCGTCATCCACTTTGAGTATGATGAAGAATAATAGAGTTAAATCTGGTGATTTGAGTAGAATATCTTCAACTTCAACAACATTAGATTCTTTCAGTAACAACTTGAATGGGTCACCAAATACCACTAATCCATCTTTGACGTCTTCAGATGCCACCAAAACAATTCCAACATTTGACGTTGCAATTAAATTGCTTTACAAATCGACAGAATTGTCAGAGCCATTGATTGTCAATGCACAAATTGAGTATAATGACCTTTTACAGAAAATTATCTCCCAGATTATCACTTCGAATTTGGTGGCTGATGATGTCAATATTAGTCGATTGAGATATAAAGACGACGAAGGAGACTTTGTGAATTTGAATTCAGATGATGATTGGGGGTTAGTGCTTGATATGTTAACCAGTGAAGACTTTTACCAAACATCAAGCAATGAAAAACGACTGGTGACAGTGTGGGTTTCTTGATTTAACTACAGGAACAAACGCTACCTTTGTTTGGTGTGTGTGTGTGTATGTATGGGTGCTTTTTTTTTTATTTCTTGATGGTGTGTGACTTTGGAAGATAAACAAATTAAGAGTTAATGTTTTGCTGTGCAAAATAAGCTGTTATAGATGGGTTCAATTAATCAATTTCATATAGATATATAAATGACATTTTGACGAAATATACTATTTATAAATTTCCTTTTTTCTTTGTTTTGTAAGACTAATGTTGGTTCTTGTTGATGTGTCGGTACACCAAACGCAATAATTAAAATCTAGTAAGACGGTAAATGGGTAGATGAGAAAAGGTCAATAGAGTTTATTCTAATGTGGGTGCAAATTAAAAGCAACAGATAAATTTGGTAAACATTTTCTAAAACGTATTGCCGCTTCCAGAGTCAAAAAAAAGAATATTAGTGCTAATAATAGTAGTAATACAAAACAAGGTTTCAAAGTTTTCGCTCAAAACATCAAGCCATTGCTTATATAGGATTATCTATTCAATTAACAGGCAAAAAAAAGCCATCATTTGAAAAGACTCCCATATCAAAGAGGTAACTTCTAATAGTAATCACTTGTTGTTTTTGATTATTAAATGAGTTGATTCTATTGGTGAACTAACGCGAGTGGGTTGTTGTTGCGGGCGAGATGATGCATAAATGAGTCAATTGAAAAAAAAAAAATACTAATACAACACACCCACCCTTGCTTTATCAAACTTTCCTTTCCCCTTCTTTCTTTTAACATACTGTAAATAACGACAAATTATACTCTAATGTTGATTCAATCATTGTTACCAAGAGTAGGAAGTAGGCGATTGTTTCCTCGTTCACTACCACCATTGAGAAATTCTATCAATTACACTCCATTTATCAGAAGATTCCATCAATCATGTACAAGATACAATCTAACGCCCGAACAAGAAGAAATTTTACATCAAGAACGTGCCAGAGACTATGTGGATGTATGTATAGTAGGTGCCGGACCTGCTGGGTTATCGACTGCTATAAAGTTGAAACAACTTGATAATGAACAAGGTAATGGGGATTTACGAGTCATTGTTTTGGAAAAAGCAGGAGATTTTGGTAGTCATATAGTTAGTGGTGCCGTTATTGAACCACAAGCTTTTAAAGAATTATTCCCCGAAAGTGAATTGACTGAAGAAAACGGGATCCCATTACCACTGGATATTATAACAAAAGTAACATCGGATCATATGAAATACTTGACTCCTAATAGTGCATTCCCGTTGCCTGAACCTCCTCAGTTAACCAATAAGGGGAAAAACTTTATTGTTAGTTTAAATGAAGTTGTAAAATATCTAGCTGAACAAGCTGAAGAGTTGGGTATTGAATTGTATCCAGGGATTTCAGTGAATGAATTGGTTTATAACGAAGATAAATCAGCCATAAAAGGTGTCATAACCCAAGATATGGGGGTTGATCGTAATGGTGCACCAAAAGATAGTTTTGAACCGGGTATGGAATTTTTTGCAAGATTGACTGTTTTGGCCGAAGGTTGTCATGGATCATTGACTAAAAATGCCATTAGCAACTTTAACTTGAGAGAAAATTCTGAACCTCAAACATATGGACTTGGAATCAAAGAAGTTTGGGAAGTTTCACCCGAAAAGTTTGATAAAGGTTATGTAGGACATTCATTGGGATATCCATTAACTTCAAAGGAATATGGTGGAGGTTTTATTTATCATTTTGGTGACGGGTTAGTCGCCGTTGGTTTGGTTATTGGATTGGATTATGCCAATCCATACATCTCACCTTATCAAGAATTCCAAAAAATGAAAACTCATCCATTTTATGCCAATGTGTTAAAAGGTGGTAAATGTATTTCATACGCTGCAAGAGCTTTGAATGAAGGTGGGTACCAATCCATTCCCAAATTACATTTCCCTGGTGGTATTTTGGTTGGTTGTGCTGCTGGGTTTGTTAATGTGCCAAAAGTTAAAGGCACTCACACTGCTGTGAAGAGTGGTATAGTTGCTGCAGAAACAATCATCTCCACTTTCAAACAAATGGAATTGGATCCTTGTGATGAAGAAAACTTTGAAGAATTATCCACACCAATAGATTTAAGTCAGTATGAAGAGAATTTCAAAGATTCGTGGGCATACAAGGAATTGTACGCAGTGAGAAATGTGCGTCCTTCATTCAACTCTCCACTTGGTATGGTTGGAGGTCTTGTTCACTCAGGTTTGCTGACTATGATCACACAGGGTAAAGAACCATGGACTTTATCTCACCATGGTACCGATTCAGAGGCAACTCAAGATGCAAACAAGTTCCAACCTATTGAATATCCAAAGCCTGATAATGAATTGACTTTTGATATTCTTACCTCTGTGTCAAGAACTGGTACCTACCATGACGAAGATGAACCATGTCATTTAAAAATACCAGACCAAGATTCTCGAAAACATGCTGAATTAAACTGGACCAAATACAGAGGTGTCGAACAAAGATTCTGTCCAGCAGGAGTCTACGAATATATTGAGGATGAACTGGAACCATTGGGAGTCAAGTTCCAAATAAATAGTCAAAATTGTATTCATTGTAAGACGTGTGATATTAAAGTCCCATCTCAAGACATTACATGGTCTGTACCTGAAGGTGGAGATGGTCCAAAGTATTACATGTCCTGATGAGGCTATCAAATGTAAAAAAGGAAAGCTAAAAAACGGTTGTTGGTTTTTGTTTGTCAAGTAGTTACAGTAAGTCTCCTCCAGTGTAATTTATTTGTATTAAGCATATAGTGGAAATAGGAAATGAATGGGTAAGTAATAATATTGTGCTTATTGCCTTTTTTGTAAAGATTTCGCAACTTTTCACCTTTAAATATTTCCTACTAATATATGCCCGTCAACCAGGAAGAATAAAGCAAATTAATTAAAATAGCACTACTATATCTTTATATCTTTTATCAGACAGAGCTATGCATCGTATCACTAATAAATTTTAGATACGTAATAACGATAGATCGAGTTTTATAGAAACCTATCATTTAACACGCGAGAAGTAAAGCCTCATAACTTAGATCCAAACGATGCGTGATACCTCCTAAAAAAAAGGACTGAGTATTTTTTTTATTTTTTTCTTTGTGATTTTAGATTTACTCTCAAAGTCCCCCCAACCAACCAATTGACATCACTCCTACTGTAACGCTATTTACCTATCTATTAAATCAATAATACCAGTCACGGATATTTTGAGTTAAATAATGTACTGGAAGAATGCCTGGTGGGTGGGCACCGTCTATTCTTCATGTGAACCAATTGAATTACCTGAAGGTATGCTAATATCAAAACAATATGAGACATATCCCATCACAACTGTTTCCAAAGCCATATATAAACAAATGTGCTACCGAAATTGTATCCCAGTATTGAACACAAATGTGGGGTTTGTCATAGATACATTTGCAAAACCACTACCCATAGTTTCTCAGAGTTGGCGTGAATTCACCAAGGATTCATTACGAGGGTCATTTGCCTATAGTGTTGTTTCTATCATATATGCTATTGCAGTACTGGCAGTGATAATCTGGTTTTTAACAATTTTTGTGTTAACAAACTATACGATCAAACCTTCGTGGTTATTGAAAACAAGTACAATACTTTCCACAGTGTACATCCTCGTTGTGGTGATAAAATCAATTCTCATATTGCATGGACAACAACGAGATGGTTATTTACATGGAGCTAAGCTTCTTAGTGAACTAAACGACTATAACCCGATCCAAATCATAGATTTAATTGTGGTATTGTTGCTACAAATCAACCAAGTTCAAATAATAATGCGAATCTTTCAAAGACAGAAAGACAAACGAATGGCTTTACTCATTGGTATAGTGGCGACATTGGCATCTCAAGTGATCTGGGCAATTGCACAATTTTATACACCAGCTGACGCTAATGAAGCAAGTGATATATTACCGGCTTTTATATACTTGGTTAGAATAGCCATGGCCTTATGCTATGCTGCTATTATAACGGTGTTTTTCATTAGCAAAATTCAAATTATCTTGGCAAACAAAAAAATCTGGTTGTTAACTTTGCTAACGTTTATTTTGATATACAGCCCAGTGGCATTTTTTGTTGCCGATGTTTCGAACGCATTTGTTTATGAATTGTCAGAAATCTTTTCGGTGGTGAACTATGTTATCGGCGTAGTGATCCCATGGGAATGGTGCAACAAGTTTAACCTAATAATGAAGGCGAAAGAAAAAGAGGGTGTTTTGGGCCGCAGGTTTTATGAAGACGAGTTGTACGAGCTAGATAGATTTGAGTTATTTGTTGAAGAACAGATGCCTGAAGATGAAGACAATGGGGACACCCATAGTGATTCTCCTGGCAATGAACTAAATGGCGGTGCACATCATAATAGCCAAGAACAAAGCGACAGATTGATTGGAAGCAATTCACCAACAAATAAACCTCATAACGGCAACAATACTGATCCTACCCTGAGATTTAGGCAGCTTTTAACTAATACAAAGGATGCATTTTTGACTTTAACTGACAATATTATTGCTGCTGGATTTGCAATTCCAAGGTCAGTGAGTGTATCTACACAGTCATTAACAGGAAGATACAGAAACAATAGCACAGCTCGTACCGAATACACTAAAGAAGTTGTTCCAGATTTTAGCCCTGAAATGTTTTTACAACCTGAAGGTAGTTCCCATATCACAGAGACTTTATCAGAGCAGAACGCGGCACCTCTGACTACAAACAGCAACCACAGACGAAGAAATGTTTATGTATACTCCAGAAAAGAAGTTATATTAGATGTATCTAGTGATGAATAAAATATAAGGACATCTCATTATTCTTGAATATGTTCATGACCCCTTTTGGCTATTTCAAGACACGTTTCTTCATACCCTGGAATGTGGATGTACTCAACCCCATGATCTAATAATTTTTTGTAGGAGGAATTATTCTTTACGAAAATATCTGGTTCTAAAACACCCACAAAACACGTTTTGATGTTTTTCGTTTGTAAAATCCTATCAACACAAGGTAGATTGCCACTTAGTCTCAACGAACAAGGCTCCATAGAAGTAAATATTTCTGTTCCCGCAGGTACTTCTCTTTCCCCACCATTTTTCGAAAAATACTTCTCCAAAGCACATTGTTCTGCATGAGTATTACCAGGCAATTCACGTGAATGACCCGTCGATATTACCTGCCCATTGTGAACCAAAACACAGCCAACGTTAAATTGAGTTTGGGTTTCTCCACACTTTTCAGCCTCTTCTATTGCCATCTTCATGAATTTTCTACTTGGCTCTAATGCCCATTCCGGATACTCTGTTTTATAAGACCAAGACTTATCATCGGCTTCATATTTGTATGCATGCAACCATAAATCCAAATCGTTTGAACCTGGATCAGAATAAAGAGGCAAGCCAGTAATGGGACAAATCTCATCTAATGCGACTTCCCCATCACCTTCCGGGTGGATCCATGAAGTTGCTGCACGAGATTTACCAATTAGATCTAGCCTTTCCATCACTTGATCCAAATCAGCTTCTCCGTTTTCCCCTAAATTTTTACCCCAGACAAATTCACTAGAATATATTGGGTCATTAGCTATTGGATATCCCAAAAATTGTAAATGCACTCGAATTTGGTGGGTTCGACCAGTTAATGGGTGGCATTTAACAACAGACGTATTTGTAATGGGGTCATATGACACTCTTTGAAATTCAGTTTTAGCTTCTTTCCCATTTTCCATATCGACAACATTTAATGTCAATTTGGGAGACTTTGTAGACAATGGTTTATCCACAATAATACGGTCAAGAGGGAATTCACCTTTTACCCTGGCAATATACTCTTTCGTCACATTTCGATCTCTAATCTGCAGCATCATGTTATTTGCTCCTTTGGACAGTTTCCCCAAAAACATCAAACCCGAGGTTAATCTATCAAGTCTATTGCATGGATGAACAATTTTACCCTTTTCATGTTCAAATATTTTGGTGACAGTGTTGTATCGATATCTACCTGTTGGATGAACCGGTATCCCACCTGGTTTATCTATCACAAGCAAATCATCATCTTCAAAAACAATTTTTATATCTCTGGAGCTGACAGGTGGTTCACGACGATAGCTTCTATGAGAAATCAAATCACCATTGCGCAAAATCGTTTCCAAATTTGCAACTTGAGAATTGACTTTGACTAACCCTTCCTCTACTGCCTTACGATATGCATCAGGGGTACGATCTCTAAATTCATCAATGAAAACATCGATCAATTTCCTATCTTGCCAACGTAACTTGCAATAGGTTAGATATGTGTAGAAGTACGGCGTAACTCGACGCAATCTACCTTCAATTACATAATTGGCTCCTTCAGTTTCTTCTTCATGAATTGATTTTTGAGTTGCCGTGCTTTCACTAGTTATCTTGTGTTTATCGATGTTTTGTTGACGTACTCTAAATCCTTTAGCATCAACCACCTTTTTGCTATGAGGTGGTTGTTCAGCTCTTGGTGATGCGGCTCTTTTCATTCCTCGTGATAATGTCAAAGATAATGTTTCTAAAGCTTTCAAAGGGGAAACCCAGCCACTCTTGTATATTGACATGCAAAGGACAATCCAGTATCAAGTTTTTCCTTTTTCCCAACAAGATTGGCAATGTGAAAAAAAAAAAAACTTGAAAATTTGAGACAGTGCCATAATTCGGATGCGTTTTCGAATTCTTCAACATTTCATTCCATTGGAATGGCCATTGATTTTGACATTGTTTTACTATTTTACTTTTTATTACTTTCTATAGACCTTATTTATCAAACTGACATCCTTCATCTATAATAACCCTTGTTTTTTCAAATCTATATAATCCTTCTCTGACATAACATTACCTTCTTTATCCTCCACTTCAACTGAATTTTCCAATTCAGTCACTTTCAATTTGGTCTCCTTTCTCAACACTTTCCATAATTCAGTAGCTTCATCAATTTTGGTAATATTTTTAAACATTTTCATATTCTTCTCATCAACACCAAGACACTTCAAACCATATTGATGTTTAGATCCACTGAAATGTTTCATAAACACACTTTTACCTTTGTAACTTATGTTACCGCAAATTTCACAATTGTATTGTTTATGTAGTCCTTGTAGCTTGTATAGCCAAAATGGGATCGGTGTTCCATCTGGGCCTAAAGGTAAATTCTTAAAGCTGTCATCTAAATAGTTATCATTATCATCGTCATCGCCATGTTCATTTTGAGACAAATCATCGTCATCAAATTCGTTGTTGATGGCAACAAATTCATTTTCAATATCGTGTTGCACCTGTCTATCAAGTTGTAGCTCTCTTTCCGACAAGTTTGACAATTTCTCAACTTGTGCTCTAGTGTATTCCAATTCTGGGGCCAACACTTGACACAACTTTTCAATGAAATATTCCAACCAAGGCAACGAAGACACAAAGTTGTCTGGGTTTTGTTGAGATGCATTCTTTTTATGTTTCTTTCCTGACAAATGGGATTGGTAAACAGTTTCTTTTGAAAATAATTTATTACATGCTTTGCAAAACAATTTGTCCCCGTCATTGCCATTAGACTTCCTTTCTTCATTAGCATTGTCATACTCTTTTTTCCAATTTTGCAACAAGGCATTGTAGTCTAGTAACGGTTGCAACTTTAATAATGTAGCCTCTAGAAACCGACTCAATTCTGTCAAGTATTTCGAATAAAACCCATTGACGTTGGTATATGGGAAACTCAGGAATTTATACAAATATTCAATGTACAGAATCGGACCAAAATTACTAACATACAAATCATGAAAATGATGAAGGTCTAAAATATCGTTAATCTCTATATTTTTCAAATGTGAAGCAATGGAACTCAAAAAATGTTTTCTTTTAACAAACTCTTGTTCTTTACCAGTTTTCTTATTTATTTTTAAAGTCACATCTTGAGGATTCAATTCCTTGTTTAATGAACTGAAGCTAGAATACAACTTTCTTGGATCTTCCACTATATTGTCATTCAGAGAGATGCCATTGATCATCTCATCAAACTTTTCAAATCCATCACCTGGCTCAGTGATCAATTCTAATGTCCTGGAAAATGACTCCTTCTCGTCAGTAAGACAATGATTCAAGCCTTTTATTATTTGATTATATCGATCTTTAAAATAACCCAATTCATATTGTTGTAGTATCGATATTCTTTTGGTTGAATTTGGTTTTGTTACTTTTGATACAAGGATGTTTGGTCGTGGCTGTAAGTTTGACGGTAATATATAAGGATTTCTTAATAATCTCCTTGATAATGAATCTTCTATAATACCAATCTCTTGAATATTAGACCTCTGGACTTCAATGAAATTACTCATGCTGGCTAAATTGGAAACAAAACAAGCACAGAAATTTAATGTGTAAGGAAATTTTCTCACTGTTATCTTTTTCCTAAGATTGTGGGAATTTTGTGTTGAAACTGCCACCACCGTCTCCTTCTCCCTCCAACCCACATCACTAACATTATTAAAACTTGCTATTCCACTATCTATCCTACAAACAAACCATTACAAACAATGATAGAAGGATCAACTAAAGGAGAAAGTGATATACCACTCTATTTATTCACTTATAATTGCAACAAACGAGTTATAGATGCAAATGTATTTAAATCCAAAGTATCGCAATCATTACCACCAAAAGATAATCCTTCCCATTTATACGTTTTTGCTCTTCAAGAGTTTTGTACTATTCTTGATGGTTCATTCAAGGCATCAGCAAACCAACAATTAATCGCTTATAATGAATTACTCCAAGTTATGCTATTTGAAGAGTATGGAACAGATCATTTTCAAACTATTGCTATTAATCATACAGGTGCAGTTGGATTAATCATTATAACCCCCTACCCACTGAAATTCCAAAATGTGAGATTAGCAAACACTTCTTGCGGGTATGGATATAGCTCAATGAAAGGTGGAGTTGGTGTTAGGTTGAGATATTACCCAGAAGGGAAGTATGGAGATAATTCCGTAGAATTGAGTTTTGCAGGAATTCACTTAAATGCATATGAAGGAGAGTATTATTATTTACAAAGAAATGCCAATTTATTGAGAATTGTTAGAAGTCTTGATTTTGGAGATGGATATGGATTAATCAAACCAAACAATCATGTTTTCATTTTAGGGGATTTAAACTATAGAACAACCAAAGAGTACAAGAAAACTTCAGTTGTGGCACAGAATTTGTTATCTTTGGCTGACCAACATAGTGAGGTTGACACTGAATATGTTAATCAGTTATTTGTCCAATACGATGAACTTCATAATGCATTGAAAAACGGGGAGGTATTATTTGGATTTTCTGAAGGTAAAATTGATTTCAAACCATCGTATAAGTACTATCTAAACACTGGTATCTACAACTCAAAACGATGTCCTTCGTGGTGTGATAGAATATTGTTTTTATCTACGTATGAAACGACAGGTAACGATGATTTGGGATTACAATTATTGAGAGCAAAAGGCAAAGACTCAAAACAGAAAAACGAAGGGCTCCCCGTGGTGGGAAAATATGATTGTATTGATGAATTATTATTATCTGATCATCGTCCTGTGTTTGCACATATCGACATACCATTTGCACCCCCTAAACTGATTATATCACCAATGTCAGGCTGTTTGGAAATAGTTTCAACAGGGTTAACTCTGGATGAATCGTTTTCGGGGTTTGAGCAGTTACAGGGAATAGACAATAATACTCATATAGAGAGTGGTCCAACTTCCATTTACTTGAAACCAACAAAATTAGATCTTCTAATTCATACGCTCGTTACACCCTTTATGGATACGACCATAGGGTATGGGCTTTGGTTTGGAACAACAAGCGAGGGAAGATTAGTATTGTTGATATTTGCATTGTTATGTTTTTCATTGTGGTATCTTTTTTAGTATATGTAGTTGAGTAGTATTTTTTTGAATGTCACAGTTTGTGTAAGTTATACTCTAGAAGTGAAGATCTTGCATGTCAACGTTGACCACTAAGGTTGCATTTTGATACTGGTTATACAATCCCAAGCGAAAACACCTTAAAATTAAATTACAACAACCGCAGTAGTTATTTGTCGCAAATTTCAAGCTTTATTTCCAGTCAGTAACTTTATTTATATATCAACCTGTTTCCCATTCTTTAAACAATATTTATACATTTTTAATTTTATTTATTAATTTATATTTTTAATTACCATTTACAAAAAGAGAATAATACCCATAAAGAAAAGAAAAAATACAAAATATACAAAACAAAAATCCCATACAACTGGTTAAATCCAATTAATTATGGAATACAAAATAAGCAGGAGGTAGTGGAGAAGGAGGAGGAACTAGAAGAAGAAAATGAAATAAAAAGCAGCGTTGATAACATAACATAACATAAATAAATAGATAAAAAGCCTGATGGATATTATCATTCAATAAATTTGGATTCCAATCACCAAGACATATCGATGCAAGAACAATAGTAAAAACGAATAAGCCTATCAACCAAACAAACTTTATCCATCAACAACACCCATTCACACAGTCATAGACATACACATGCAACACACTCTCAACCCATACATTCAACAAATCCCCCCCTCTCACAATCACTTAAATCCAATTATCAAGTTACTCAAGCAGTACATTCCTTTGAGATATGGCCAGACTTTCCACAGTTGTAACATGTTTTAGCAGAAAAGTTGGAACCACCAGCAGAAGAGTGACAATCTTTGGAAATGTGACCAACCTTACCACAAGCGTAACATTTAACAGTGTTAGCTTGACAGTCTCTAGCAAAATGGTTTGGACCACCACACTTGTAACAAGTAGTACCAGAAGCTCTACCAGAAGGTCTCTTGAAGCTTGGAGCATTGTTAGTGGAGGAAGGAGCGGAATCACAGTTTTTAGAAATGTGTCCAAATTGACCACAGTTGTAGCATTTGGCACCTTGAGCTTGGTTTGGACATTCAGTTTGAATATGACCTACATCACCACATGAGTAACATTGTTTGGCGGTATTTTGTTTTGGATCAGGACAATCATTTGATTCATGTCCTGGTTTGTGACAATTGTAACACAATCTTTCTTCTTGTTGACAGTCATCAGCTACGTGACCGACTTCACCACATTTGTAACAAGTTCTTGGATAAACAGCAGCCATCGTATAATTCACACCCTTCTTCTATAATAAGTTAAAGAAATTGATTTCTACTTGAAAAATAGAAGTAAAAGAAAAAAAACAAGATGGGTTATGAATTAAAAAGAAGAAAAAAAAAAAAGAGAGAGAACAAAGAAAAGAGCGAAAGAAAGGAAAGTGGATGAAAAATTTCCCATCAGTAGTGTACTTGTGTCAATTATTTTATTATGGATTGATAGGTGGTAAGTTTTTTTTTTGTCTCTCTCTCTCTCTCGATGGCAACTAACACCAGGCAGCAATAGAAGTAGTAGTGGCAGGAGCAGCAGCTCCATTCATTTCAACATAAAAAATTTTTTCTCTACTTTCTTCTTTTGTATGGTAGTGTATTTGTGCTAAACACATTCGTGTACAATTGACCAAAAAATAAAAAAGTCACAATGATTTGAATTGCGTTTTTTTTTTCTGTTTCTCCGCTTTACCCAAATATTTTTTTTACAATATACACACGACTTTGTTTTTTGATTTCTTTTTTGTTCCCTTTTCATTAGTATCAAACTAGACAACACATCAATCATTCACACATCCCCAAAAACCTAATGCAATACCCCTATTTAATATCAAGAACTTTAGATCCAATAGTTGGTGTCGGAATAGGTATTTTATCATATTATTCCTATGAACAGAGAGTTGGCCGCAAACCAGGACATTCATTAAATGAGTTGGTACTGAAAAAGTTTTACAATTGGAAAAATAAGAATTGACCACCAATTTAGTACTCCGGTGTAGTAATTGAATTTATTTATGTTGCTACAACTACATTCTTCTTGACGCATTTATACACTTTGCTTCAATTTAGCCAATAATTCCTTAGCTTTACCAGCGTCTTTTATATCTTGTAATATAATTTCATATATTTTATTCCAACCAGCTTCAGATATACTACTAGTGGTAGCAGTTGTAGATACAGGATCGGAAACAGCTTCAAGTTCAGGATCACCTTCATCGGTCTTTGAGGTGGTGGCAGCAGGTTTTCCACCACTTGGAGCTGATACCATACAATTAAAACTAATTGGTTCTTCTGTATTTACTAAAGATGACAAAGCTGCAGCATCTTGAGCAACTTTTGATTTGATCATCAATTTCAAATCTTTTGCCGTGACCCCAGCATTGTGTAAAATTTCCAATGATTCAATCAATTGGGCTTTCACCTTGTAGATGGTGAAATTAACAGGAATGTTGGACAATTCAGTTTGAAACTTGAATGGTGGTTTAATTGATTTAAACTTCAAAGTTACTGTAGATTCTGCTGCCTTTGTTACATTTTGTGGTTCTGGGAATTTATAATTACATTTAGGTAAACTTGGGCCTAATGATGATAAGTTGTTGTAATCTTGAGTTGAATTGAATTTATCTAACGATTCATTCTTGGATAACTGCATCAATTCTAGATACGTATTCACAAATTTCTTTTCTGCATTTGTGGTTTCTAAAGCTGTTGACGTGGACATTGTATTGATTATTAACTAAGGGTTGGTTATTGAATAGCAGACGGAAGAAGATGAAGTCTCTTTGTTATTGGACACAAGAGAGCGTGCTTTTGGCTTTCGTTGTTGTCGCCTCTAATTTTTTTTTTCCAGATCGTCTTGGTTTAAAAGGAAATATCATGTTCCCATAAATATAGACGCACAACACAGTATAATCTCAAAACCAGCACTACTTTACAGTCTTTCAGCAACTTTCATTGCATCCTTAAATACCTGTTGTTTTCCCTAATGAGCAAATTTTTTAAATCATTTACTAATAAGTACTCGCCATTGAGTCAAAATGACAACGAAGATGGAGCTCCATTGCCACCACCAGTCACTCAACCAGGTGCAGCACCATCAAACCAATCATTCAAAACCAAACTACAACAATTAAATCCATTTCGATCCCAATCAGTTTATTTAGAAGATGATGAAAACTATGTTACTTCAGATCCAGGGATGTTCGAGTTGCTGCGATGGGATAGAATGTTAATATTTGCTCTTTGCTTTGCTGGGTCAGTATGTTGTTATTTGATTTGTATCTTTTTATTCCCTATATTATCATTAAAACCAAGGAAATTTGCCTTGATTTGGTCAATTGGATCGATTTTATTTCTTGTTAGTTTCGGAGTATTACAAGGATTTAAAGCTTACATGATTCACCTTTTCCTGAGTACTCGAATCATTTTCACTATTGTGTTTGGAGCCAGTATTATATTGACTTTGATAAGTAGTGTTTCGTTGAAAAGCACCTTATTGTCCATAATATTTGCCGTGATTCAATTGTTGGCAGCCTTGTGGTACACTGTTAGTTACTTCCCCTTGGGTAAACAAACATTGAACTTGGCTGGTAATGTGGCAAGAAGTCAGGTTGATACTTGGATTAGTTCATAGATATCTACGTTTATATACAAGAGAAATGAATTCATTAGGTTTTTTTTTTGAACTTTTAGAAAGATTTAATATCTTTATTACAAAGTATTTATAATATTTAACTCAGTCTATTGATTATATAGTTTGGCAAATTCGTCACAGGATAATTTTTCAAAATCCGGGAATGCACTATTCAACCCCTTTTCAACCACTTTCACAATGGCAACGTTGGCATTAGAATCATTAGTCACCGTGGTTGACAACTCCAATACCATTTCACCAATTTGTTTTAATTTCTTGTCCAGATCACCTCTTGTTAAAATCTTATTCAAGCTTTTGATGGCTTGTAATGCTAAAACATACTTGCCTTGTAATAAATAAATTCTAAACAAGACTTCCCATGTCAAACGCAAGTTTTTACCTTCTTCACTCAATGGTTTAAAAAGTTCAAATAAGGATTCCAAAACATCCTTTTCAATTAAATCATGATACAACTTAATTCCAAATGGATCAGCATCATCCTTTTCACTCTCAACTTTACTGACTAATTCAGCTCGTTTCTTATTAAGTTGGGACTTGGCCTTCTTTTGCTTCTTACTATTCTTTTTAACCACAACTGCATCATTTTCATCAGCCTTAGATTTCTGTTGTTGTTGTTGCTCTTCATAGATTTCAAAATATAATTCAGATAAACCTTTTAAAGCTCTGGTATATATTGGAGTAGTATGAATCTTATCCTCCCATTTCAAAGTATCGATATAATCTCTTGGTGTACCACGTCTCAAACAATAGGAGTGGAAATCAAATTGATCATTATAAAATATATCGAAATTCTTCAAAACAGCATGGAAACGTTTCAATGCCAATCCACGGTAGATTTCAGTATTCTCAACAATCTCATTAAATGATTCATCATTTTGTTCCTTATCATTGTCAATACTCTTTTGGAGTTAGTTCAATTGGGTCTGATAATCATGGTAGATTCTTGAATATGCTTCAGCCGATTCAACTAAAACCCAATTAGCTTGCATAGTATGTAAATCTTTACAACCGTTAACAGCATTTTCATCCAATTTGGTGAATAATGATATACAATCAATTGCCTCATTGACCTTATTAGCCCTCAACAAATATTTTGTTGACTTGGAATTGATAAAACGATCTTGTAAATCCAATAATCTTCCTTCATTCATTACATCACTAGCCTTGACAAAATCTCCTTGGTGCTTAATAATTCTTGCCTTAATAATGTATAGTTCAACCAATGTTGGTGAATGTTCAATGGCTATATCAATATACTTTGATGCTGCTGTCAAGTCATTTTGATACAAATAATGTTGAGCAAAATAATAACACGTCCACACTTTGACTGTTGGGTTAGAAACTTTTGGTACATCGTGTTCATAAAAATCTTTAACAATAGATTCAATGACCTTCAATTTTGCTGGGTTTTTATACAAGGGTTTGACATTGACAAATGTAGCAGGGACACCACGTAATAATTGAGGGATAATGTAATCCTTGGCAGCCTTTTCAAATAAAGAACTATCTGAAGGTAAAAAAGTCAAGGGGAGAAACTTTGGTGGATCTGAATGAGGATAGAATTTGCTCAATTTTTGATATAATTTATATCTAATTTCAGGTGATTGTGTAGTTGTACCTAATGCAGTTTCCAATAAATTATAGTACGAAACATTATCAGGATTTCTCTTTAACAATTCTCGATAAACCAAGGATGCTTCCTTTTTTTGACCCAATAACAACAAGTACTTGGCCTTGTATTCTAAGAAAGATAATCTATCCTTAATACTATTATCATCCTTCTGCAAGACATCCAATGCCTTGGCAAAATCACCCAGTTCACCAATCAATTGGTTTTTATACAAAACACATTCACTTTGTTCATACATGTCACTTTCTGTCAAGTGGTCTTTAATGATATCCTCAATTTTTGCCAAAGTCCCCACGGCTGATGCATAATCTTTGTTTAAATGATGAGCCACAGCAACCCCGGTCCAATTGGCCCTATAGCCAGGGGCGTGTTCCAAATATTGTTGTCTGCTATCTCTCAAGTTTTTATAATCTCTAATATGAATTTGCATAAATGATAAATCACGTAAAATTGCTTTGTTGGTTGATCCATTTTCCATGGCTGCAGATAACCATTTGGCAGCTTCTGCATAGTTTTCATTGGCACGGTAATATAACCCTATCAAATGATCAACTAAATAATTGTTTGGATTTTTTGCTGCTGCTCGGTCAATGTATGATCTGGCATCGTCTTTATTGCCATTTGTTTGAAATATTATACACCCTTTCAACGCTAATGATTCGGCATGGTTGGAATGTTTCTTCAAATTGGCATCAACTAATTTAAGTGCCTTTTTGTATTGTTTGGAGTCGTACAACGACAATGCTTCCCTAAAATTGCTATCCTCTTTAGAGGCAAAAATAGGGCTAGCCTTTTTTGTCACCATGTTTCCAATTGTAGAAGTATTGCTAGGGATGGTAGAAATTGTTAAAGAGAATACTTCTACTCAACAAAGAGAATTGGTAGAACAAATTTTTTTCTTCTTTTCTTCGCTTTCTTCGCTTCCTCTCTCCCATTCTTTGTGAGATTCTGATTTCATTGATTTTGGTTGGGCTACACGACTTTATTGGGTTGCAAAAGTACACCCATACCACCGACAGATAATGAACAAGAATAACCAGCAGGAAACCCATATAGATACAAGTTGGTTTGCAACAGCCAAGTATATATTTTTGGTTTTTATTTATGCTACTGCTGTCTGTATGTTTCGGTGGGGGTGGGGTTGTAACAACAATTTGTATCATCAAGTGATAGTTTTAGCACATCTATATCTGAAAAATCTAAAAAACCAGAGAAATCCAAAAGCAGTTTATGGAAATGGCAATTATATAGTGGCCCTTATATTATAGGAATTAATGAAGAAAGAGAACACTCAATGTACAAATTAGTTGTACTTTGTCCCACCCTCACTTCTAGCTCTTTGTTTATAACAGCTGGAAGCATCAACCCAGTCTGGTATGCTGTTGAATATTTTCTCCATCTTTTAGTTCATCAGAAAACTCTCTGTATAAAATGTTCTTAGTTTCCTATGACATACCTTCATGATTTGATGGTTGACTCCAATAAGTCCAGTTTCGGCTTAAGAGAATGGGTCGCGACACGACCTATCCGTTGGTCTCCACCTTAAAAAGGTCTTGTTTTTTTTTTTCCCCTTTCGCTCTTCTTCTTCTAGAATTTGCCATCTAGAACGATAGATTGAAGAGCAAAAGGGTCTCAAATCGTTATTTCATATTCACTTCCTTACGATCCAAAGACTGTATCGGTTTTATTTTGTTTTGACGTATGGAATCATCTTTTCTTGAACTAAAAGGTTTAACCGTTGTATGAACTAATATCAAAAAGTTTTCCCAAAACAAATTTTCTTGATACAAAATATCAAACAGATAAAAGTCAACCAAGCTTCACACTGACAAATAGTTGCTTTAATTAAAAATGCTGGATGTTAATGATACACTCAATCCCGGTTACACTCAAGATGGTGAAAAACGACTTCGTACTAAAGTTGCTTGTGATTACTGCCGCAAACGGAAATCAAAATGTAATGGAGAACAGCCATGTTCCAAATGTTTAGATAAAAATAGGAACTGTACTTATACGTTTGTTCAAAAAGAGCGGAAACGGAAGCAACGTAAACCTACTGCTGGTGCTGAAAACAAGAATAATGGAGCAATTAGAAAAGCACGGACAACAAGTGCAGCAACAATTCGACAGTTGACTTCTCGTATTAATGTATTGGAGAGTTTATTAGGCAGATTGATTGATAGATTGGATCCCAATGTCAAATCTGAGTTATCAGAGGAATTAAAATCTAGTCCGTTCACTAATGAAAATAATGATAGTAGAGAAAAACACAACGGGTCTTCAAGCAATTCCAGTGATAACGGAGACGAGGAAGAGAATGATCTTCAAGAAGCCCACGAGGGTGATGACAGTGATGATAAAAATAATAGCGATGGCAGTATAGAATATAACCATAACGATGAAAATAGTAAACAGATTGATACAAAGGGCTCTAATGATAATGAGGTTAGAAAATTAAGAGATATGTTAGCACCAGCAGAGAAGAGTTGTGTTTCCAATATTAAAAATCGATTAATGCAATATTTTGGATCTCATGCCCTTTTCTTTTCCATATCTGGCCGTGCGGTTGAGTGGTTAAGATCACGAGTTCAAGGAAGCAATGCCAACAATTTAAATGATATTTTCGCTCCCTTGAGACACGTTCCATTATCGCTAAATGATGCGGTGCAGAAATCGACAAAATTATTAAATGGTCCAGACGTGGAAACTGATAAAAAACGACAATTTGACGATTTGGAAAAATCGTTGATATTTGAAATAATCGATAAATATTATAAGGATCTCTATTGGGCACCATTCTTGTGTGATGTGTCTACAATTAGAGAATTATTTCAAATTTATTTCTATGGAGCACAACGAAATGATGCAGCCATTTTAGGCAATATTACTTATAGTGATTTATTGATTATGAATATTGCTCTTGTGCTATGTTTGGCCAATATTTCAAGAGATGATGTCATTGATAGTCTTGAGTATCCAAATTTATCATCGAAATCAATCTCTTATTTACAAAGTGAATTACTAAACAAACTATTCCAAAATGCTATGGGTGCATATGGTAAGGTTTCACGAAATAGTGATGGAATTCGATCGTTACAAGGGTTGGCATTGCTCATTCTTTACTTTGAAATTAACTTTGTCACTGATTTTCATGTGAATTACAGCATAACCAGTGTTTTGATTAGGTATGCCAAGGAGCTGGGTATACATAGAGTGGAAACTCTAAACAATGACAATGGAGTTGAAACTACTTTAAAAAGAAAATTATGGTGGTTTTGTGAATATAAGGGGGTTGATATAACGTACAAGAGTGGTAAGCCAATCTTAATCGATATGGACGATGTCACTACATTAACTGAAGTTGATGACTTTTTCATGTCGGTGCCCACAACATTATTTCTTGATGGCAAGTATTTGGAAAATGCTAATGACATTGTTTTAAATAGTCAGATTCATGGTGGTGAATATTATTTTGCTTATTTCTTATTGATTTTATCAAGAATTAAAGCTAAAAGTTATGCTAAAATATATTCGAAATTGCCGACGAATATCAATATTCAAGCAGCATTGACATTTGTCAATGAGTTTGATTACGATTTAAGAATATTGACCAACTTGATGCTGCCAATATTGGCAGCAACAACAACGATATCATCACCTAATAGCACCACTGTTAAGAACCCTTTAAACCTAAGTGAGGGCTGTTTCAATTATTTTAAAGTTGAATTACTTTTATCACAATATGCTCATCAACTTTCCATAAACCGAGTACCATTTGTGAAGAGTTTCGGTATTAACGACTCTCGCTTGATACCGTATGGCAATCAATCATTAGCTGGAGCTAGATCTATGTTGGAATTGATAAAGGATATTGGTCTGTTAAAGATTTCTCAACGAATGTATTCCGCATTATCATTTTACCCATTGGCAGCATTTTGCAGTTTACTTGGTAATTGTTTAGTATTCCCAAGTGAACCCAGTGCTGTTGATGACTCAGTGTTACTTGCTAACGTTGCAATATCATTTTTCAGACTGGAAGGATGTAATAATAAAATTGACAACAAAAGATCGATATATGATATTTTGGTAAGATTATTATTGCGAGTATTAATTGACGCATTGAAGAACCTAGCAAAAGTTGACTTATACGAGAAAATACCCGAATTGGAATATCATATTAACTCCATGTTTACATTATTCCCCGAAGTGTTTGCCAATCAACAAGATCAAATTATTTCTTTGATGTCAGAGAGAAACTCTAATAATGAGAATGCAAACCAGCATTCTAACATGATTGAGAATGGATCAAGCTCTATAGGTTGCAGCAGCAGTAGCACCAGTAGCAGCAATACAATTATAGACAGTGATTATCAAAAAATGGATCTTGATGTTAAAAATTCAACGTCATTACCACAATCATTTATGAACACACCTGGTATGTTGAATATTGATAATGGGAACATGATGTTAATGAATGGTAACTATGATTTATTCAGTAACATAAACTTTGAGAATATTATGAGTGATGAAACATTTAATAATATGATATTCAGTGAGCTTAATGAATTGCCAGACTTTTTCAATTCACCGTCTTTAGGATTTAATGAGCAAAATATATAATGCTGGAAGAGGTTTTGAATTTACACTTGAGTAAGGTATATCTTAGAGTCAATTCACGTTGAGACGGTAGATTAGCAGTTTACACGGACTACATTTAATGTAATTTCAAGTTGATGTTAACGAGAAGCACAACTCGTTTGTAGTAAATAAAATTGAACAATTTAGTTTATATAAATACTACCTTTCGTAAAACTTTAGCCAAAAAAGGTTTGTGGATAAGAAAGTATTAAAAGTGGCTGTGAACTCTACACAATATGTTGATTTCTTGTTTATTGTTTCATAAAACTTCATTGTAGATTACTGTTTACAATACAAATGCATGACTATGAATTAGTCAATATACAGAGACAATGATAAGAAACTTTCATAGGACCAGCTAAGCATTATGTTTATCGTAAGTGAAATATTAGTTGAAATATCTCTTTCTTGTGACCCCAAAAGCGAAGAATACAATGGAAATAGTGGCGAAGGCAAATTGAAAATTCCGGATATTTTTACTTTTTATTTTCCGTTGCTTCTTCCGTGCTCCGCACTTCCGTTTCGGAGATGATGCAAAATCACACGAAGATAAAAATTGTGGTAGCTTCAGCAGCAGCAACAACAGCAGGAGTACCAACAATTAAATATCAACACAATTGTAAAAGCAAAAGCACAAGGGTTTAAACTTAGACTTTGATTCTCGATCTCATACTCTTGTGTTTTTTTATTCTTCAATAAACCTATCAACACTAGTATTGGAACGTGGCATTAAATTATCATCTCTCGTGCAAACAAAAATACAACAATAGATAAGAAAAATTATTGACGTAGACAGATTATAGCGGTTTTGATTGGGACAATAGTGTAAATACTACCATTTAAAATTAGGGGAAACAATAGTGAATCTGATATATCTATCGATGAAAAGAAGAAGCATGTGTGATTTATCCAGTCCAAGTTTAGTTTCATCTGGTTTTAGTCCATTGTTTCGGTATATACAAATTTATTTAACCCTAACAACATTTGAAAGTGAAAGTGAAATTGAAATTGTTAATGACGGTTCTACCTTCTCTTAGCGCTTCCAAATCAGTAATATACCAATGTAAGAAGAAGTGAATAATTTTGATTAGCTAGAAATTAAAAGCAATAAGATGGTCGAATAGCTCTCCACCCCTTTAATAAAGGGACGCAGTACATATAATAAAGTGGGAAGAAAAGGCACCCAGAAAAAAAAAATCTTCTCAGTTGGTTGGTATATAAAAAGAAATCAATTTTACTTCATTCACTTTATTTCAAGTACTTTTTATTATAATAATTCTACTACTAATAACATTTTGAATATATAATTTCCAACTCCCTTCCTATTCAATAATCAAAAACAACATCAATAATAATAATAATATTTTTAACCCTCTCTATTCTGTTGTTCTCCTCAATTCATTTAAATTACCTTTCCCATATCTATCTTTCATCTCCTCCTCCTCCTCCTCCTCACCTTTGGTTTAATTTAGTTTTGATAATTGGTTGAAATAAATTCGGATTCCCTTTCAGCCAAGAAAAAACTCCAAGAAAAGAAATAGAGCCTTTCTCCTTCTCTCATAAATAATGGACACTTCACTGTCACTGGGAACTCACCCTTCAACTTTTAACAACTTGACAAAGCAACAAGAACTCACAGGGAATGACCCTAACGATACTAATAGGAAAAGAATAAGAGTGGCATGTGATAGTTGTCGGAGAAAGAAAATTAAATGCAATGGGTCTTATCCATGTGGGAATTGTATTCAAGCTAAAAACACTAGTAATTGTCATTTCACTGAACGACCTGTGAGAAAGAAATTGAAACCAACTAAACAAGACAATAAATCGACTGCCAATAGCAACGGAGTTTCGAAAAGGAAATACAACGATACAGTCAGTGGGAATAGCATTAATATCAAGACTGAAAAACAAGAGAATACTACTTTCGGCATAAATGACAACAAATCAAGTGATCTAGAATCGAGATTGAGTCGTATTGAAAATTCAATGTCGAGAATGATGCATACTTTAGAGAACTTCCTGCAAAACTTTATGACACAAGCAATAAGAAATAACCATTCCAACTCTTCCATGTTCAATAATAATTCACTATCGCCCACTCCTTCAGAAGATTTTAATAAAAGTGCATTTGATAGTGAAGAACAACAAACTTCACATAGTTACAAAAATTTGAAAGATCGTGTTAAAGATGCCAACGAATTATTGAAATTGAGAAATTGGGATGAATTTGTTGGTACTCATTCAATTACTTGCATTTTCTCTCGGGAATCATTAGATTGGATGGAAAAAACTTTAGGTTCATACGGTGAAGAATATTTGACCCCCATAAGGAATTTACCTTTAGTGTTCCATTCAGAGTTAAAACCATATATCATGAAATGGATTGATCCTCCCGTAGTGGATAAATTGCAAAGGAAAAAATTATTAGAAAGTCCATTCCCTACTGATTCAAAATTAATTTCAAAATTGATTGATTTATATTATGAAGAAACAAGTATGATCAATATTTTAGTTGATGAATCAAGAGTGAGAAGTTTATTTGCTGCCTACTATAACAATTTTGCTGAACCAATTGCTACCAAGCGAAGGAGATTCAAACTATCGGAATTACTTTTAATGACATCTATATTATTAATTTCTTTGAGTTGTTTAACTGAAGATGATTTTAGTGAAGAACGGATTACCACCCCTGCTTCTTCAACTAGTAGCAATTATTCTGCAGCATCAGCAAATCTTTTGGGTGACTATAGCAAAAACAGATTAATAGCTTTACAAAATTCGTTGGAGAATAGTGCCATTTTTTATTATCATAGAATCAGTGTTATCAGTGAAGGTCTAGAAACAGTAGAAGCATTGTTGATGTTTATTATTTATGTTGAATCCAATTGGTTGACGAGTTTTTTCAACTATACAATTATTACCGTGACAATTAGATTCGCCCAAGAAATTGGTCTTCATAGAGCAGAAACTTATAATAATTTAGATCTAGAAGAGGCAACGAAAAGACGTAAGATTTGGTGGTTTTGTTATTTTTTCGATATTGAATTTTCTTTTAAATCCGGTAAACCTCCAGTAATCAATACCAACGATGTCACTACCAATAGTGATGAAGACTTATTACGAGTTATTACTCAATTAAAACAGTATGGACCACTATCACCAAAGGACAGAATGTATAGTCCTGTTTGCCACACAATATCTACTAGTTTGTTAGATTTGAGTGGATCTGACTCTATTTGTTTAGATATTTTGAAAATCATTCAACTGGGGGATATACTTGATGATCCATTTTATTTCCAATTTTGTGCCTTGTTACAATCAAGAATAAGGTCAAATTCTTATCATGATTTATTTATTGCATCCGCTGAAAAACGCGATTTCAGTTCCATATCCAATACTTTAGAAAAATTGAATGCTGACATGTTTGAGTTGGCAATGTATTTAGCAGATGAGGCCAAACCTCGATTTTACAATGATCCAAAATTCACCTCAGTTCAAGCAAGTACTGGCACGTCAATTAGGCGAGACACGATTCTTGCTATGAAATTGACTTTTTTCTCGCATTTAATGATTATTAATCGATATCCATTAATGATTGCTACCGAAGATTCCAAATTTGATGATCGAGTAATAAAATTTAGAAATCTTTCATTGGATTCAGCAAGAACTATTCTTATGTTGATTAAGGGTTGGCATAGAGAAAGTGCCTCAGCACTTTTCTATAATTGGGCAATATATTTCCCCGTGGCAGCATATCTTGTATTGGTGGCAGCAATCATAAACCATCCTCAATTACCAGAGTCAGGAACCAATTTGAATCTATTGATTGAAACTTCTTTAAGTTTTTTTAAAAGTAGTAAACAATGGAATAGTTCTAATGACAGTCAAGACAAACAACAAAATAGTACAATATGTGTGAACAAAATTGTTGCCATTGAATTGATTGTTAGATTAATGTTGAGAGTAGTGATCAAAGTTTATGAACTTCATAATAATGTGGAAATCTTGGCTAATAATCCAGCTTTACAAAATCATTTACAAGAAGCTGAAGAGAAATTCCCTGATATTTTCCAAAACCATGCGGAATTCACGTCCAAAATGATTGCATTGGTTGGTGCTTCACCATTTGGTGGTTGTGGTAGCAGGAACACCAGCAGCTGCAATTTACGAGATAATAGTACTAATCATGGCCAAAATAACATGAACCCCTCTCCTACAATCACCAATAATACTTATAATAGCAATATTAATACAGGGTCAAACTCAACTGGAGAGCCTCAAGTTTGCTATGCTCAGTCACCAAGTTATAATGCTTCGTTGTCAAATATAATCAACAATGAAAGCACAGGTCGTTCACCAGCAACATCAACATCGATAAATCAACTGATGATGAATGAAAATTATGATTTGTTCAATGACTATTTGATTGATAATTCGGCTGTAAATTTGCCATTTAGTCAATTTAATAATTTACCCAATTTTTTCTTTGACAATAATTTGGGGATTTAAGGGTTAAAAAAGAGTTGTAATTGGTGAAAGCGATGTATAATGTATATCTTTGTAAATATTTATTGTTTCATATATTTTTTCCTATCAAAGGAAGAAATGTCTTGAGAGTAAAATTGTTGTGAATAAATTTCATTTGCAATTTGGACGGAAAACCCCGAGTCCAATACTTTGTAAGCAAGAAGATGACTTTATTAAAGAATAAGATTTCCGGAAATCAGGAAAAAAAAACTATATCCGAGACTTTATATTCATATACCCAACCGGAAATTGGATACATTATGGGTAGAGCAACCTAGTATTTATTAGGTTCGGAATTTCACCAGGGGCAAAAAAAAAACAAAAAGAAAAGAAACCATGTACTAAATTTAATGTTTGCATATATTCATATTTAAAGAAAAAGTTGATGAATAATCAATGGGAAACAGCAATACTCACCCCTTTCCCAACAGAATATACTTTTGGGAAAATCCGTTCAGAGTCTGTTGAGCATTGAAAATTTCATTTTTCCATTTTAAAGACAAACTTTCGGAATTATTTTCCATTTGGCAGTTGAGTTTGAGTTGACTTGACAATTCCAAATGAAATTTCGTACATATTAACACCAAGAAGTAATATTTCTTTGATGCCTCTCGGGTAGAAAAAAATTAAATATCAAATACTATTCCATGTAGATGTGATGACCTGTGTTGAGTGCATGCATATTTCTATTCCAGGACTTTTCGACATTAGTGAAGTTTGTGCAATTAGTCACTCTTTCCCACTCCTTTAACTCATACAAAAACACATTTTCAACTAATGTACAATTCCTAAATGCAAAGTATGTTAAAATAAATTTTATGGAAAAAACTTTATTTCTTATTCCTCCTCAAGGCAATTTCAGTAATTGGTGAAATTTTGATAACATGATTTACAAATTCTTAAACCTGAATTGGTCATTAGCCTCTTCATTGTATAAATGATTTTCAATATCTGTAAAAAAAAAAACAAAGAAGTTTTGTGTTGGAACTATTTCTTTTCTTACTATTAATTATTCATTGTATTCTTTCATTGATTCTTTGTTGTTATCAATTGAAATTACTTCCAGTGTTGAAAATATTTATATTGTTTCCCATTTTCTTCCTTCTTAATCTATTGTTGTTGTTTTTCTTTTCTTCAATAATTCTTTCGTTATCCAACGACAAATAAAAAGAACATTTCAATAGGAGCAAACTTCTTTGCAAAATATCCCAAATAACAAGACTGTCGAATATTGGAGAGCAAAATAAACAAGGAAGCATCAACCACCAAATTCAATAAACCCATTTTCCATTGTTGTTTCACTATTACTTTTTTGTTAATAGATCCTGTAACACTTGATTACGGAAGAAAGAAAAAAAAAAGCACACACTCTCATCAACCTTAAATATAGTTTAATATTATGGATCCTGCTTATGATATGCAATCGCACGAAAAACAAGTACTAGTCAATGATTCCTTAATACCTGAAGACAATGCTCAAAACCCTTCACTTCCTAGTAGAGGGAGCTCAAACAGCACAATTACTCAATCATCATCGTCATCATCAGAAGTAAAACCTATCCTTAAAAAGAAACGTACAAGAATTTCAAAAGCCTGTGAATATTGTCGAAAGAAAAAAGTGAAATGCAATGGTTGTCAGCCTTGTCTTAATTGTCTACAATCAAATAATGGTGATTGTGAATATGCTGTGAACGATGAAAAGAAACCCAAAATTCTGAAAAAGAAGAAATCAACATCTCTGAAGAGCAAGCTGAACAGGGACCGGCAAAACAAAGCTCTTGATGAAAGATTGTCCAAAATTGAAGGCATTCTTGCCGAATTAGTAGCTGGAATTGGTACCAATGACAACACGTCGACCTCAAAACCTGTGTCGAGATTAAATGTCCCAAATGGAAAAGAAGCAAAGACAGATAAATCTAGCCCTCTCCAATTACCGAAGGAGATTAGGGAGGAGAGTGCCAATGGACACGACGAGAAGCATGATCCCAAAGTGGAATCTAATTTTCATGGTTCACATAGTGTAATTAACATTTTCTCTAAGAAATCTGTTGAATGGCTATTAAGGCCTGTACTTAACAAATGCAACCAAGACATAGAGGTATTCAAAGATATTGCCAAAGTAAACGATTTATATATCCAGGCGTTCCTTGACACCATTTCTCAACCAATTAAAGCCAGAATTAATCGGCGAAATGACCTTATGGACAACACTTTTGCTAATGCAAAGATACCATTGGAGATTTTATCTTGTTATGACGATATTTTTCTAGTTAGTTACGTATGTAAGGGAGACGACATACGCAAATTATTCCAAACTTATTTTGAAGAACCAGATCAAAATGGCTCACGCAGAAGAAGCTTTTTATGGAGTGAGTTATTATTAATGACTGCTGCCATTGGTATTTGTATTTCAGTGTTGATTGATGACCGTAACAATACTAAAGATACCGATAAACCCAAGTATTCTTGTTCATTATCAAACCAGCAGCTAATTGAGATCAATTTCAAATGCTTTTATTCCATGATTTTTTATCACCGCAGATTATGTGTTATAGGTGAAGGATTCTCCACTGTAACAGCGTTTGTTTTGTTGATAATGTATTTTGATTTTGCCGTGCCTATACTGCACGCTACGTTTCTAGCCGTTTCTACGGTTATGCATTATGCTCGACAGCTTGGATTACACAAAAGTGAAACCTATAGAGAGATGGGTTTGGAAGAGCAGAGAACAAGAAGAATCCTTTGGTGGTTTTGCGAATATTTGCACATTGAATATTGTTTCCAAAAAGGTTACGATTTAGATATTGGTGATCAAGATATGACGAGTTTTAGTGGTGATGACGCCAGTACTAAGGCTCTAATTAAATCAAATTGGAATTTAATTCAGTCGACGAAAAATTCTGATACTCCTATTGATGCATTAACAACCAACCAAATAAAGGAGACTAAAGCTAATCATATTTGTGCTTCTTATACCATGCACTCTCTATCCAAAATAAGGGTTAAATCCTATCAATTGTTATATTCATCTAAAGCACAAAAGAAAAATTTGTCAACTATACTAACTTCTGTGGATGAGTTGAACTCAGAAATGAAAGATTTGTGCAGTGATTTGCCTGGGCCCATGGCGATACTATTTTATGATGAGCCAGGATTTCTATCAAATTCAGCAATAAACTCAGAAATTTTGTTGAACCTAGATAATGGTTATGAGAATACGTTGATGATTCAATTCGAGTATTTTTCACACCTTTTGACAATTAATCGATTACTGTTGCAAGAATTTCCTCAAGATATGGATAACAAATTTTTGACTCGTAGATGCTTACATCACAAAAACATTGCCAATAGATCAGCAAGAACTATACTATATATTGCCAGAAATTTAGCAGAAAAAAAGGTAAACTTTATTCTTATAAATTGGTTTAGTTATTCTATATTTGCTGCCTTTGCCCATCTTGGAAGTATGTGTCTTGAAGACCCACAAAGTCCAGAAGCAATATCAGATATTGATTTATTAATTGACATTTCCTATTCGTTTTTAGCATTTGAGAACCAATCATTCAAGGTAAGTCGATTTTCATTAAAGCGATATGTCTACGATATTTATACTCGATGTATTCTAAAATTGTATCTTAAAGTTGCAAATGAAGAAACACGGAATATGTTTCATGAAAAGTATAAGAATTTGCATAATCATTTACGATTGGAGGAAACGTTTCATGAATTTTTTTTCAATGAAAACTTAGGTTTCGACCCAAGCAAAACTTATCAAGCATTAAATAAGTTATTTCGACCATTTTGGATAAAGTCTAATGAGAAACCCAATCGTACTCAAGCCAATGCTGCTGATGATGCTACTAGCAATCAAATGAGTAGTACGCCATTGGAATCTCTGTCATCATCAAGTGGTATTCTATATGGGAACTCATCATCATCATCGACTTCTTTCCAACCACCTATGGTTCATCAAAGAAATTCGGTATCTTCCCACCAGTTTGATTACACACAAGATTTTCCGCATAATGGTGGAAAACCTCTTGAAATCTCTTATCTAGTACATCCTCAAATGAAACATTTTGATGCTGCAATTGGCTCAGTGACGAAAAGAAATGGAAGTCCTAATGATAAGGAATTGTCAGAAACATTCGATCCACAGGCTATTAGTGTCATTAATGCAGCTCAAATGCAGCAGCAACAGCAACAGCAACAACAGCCACCATTTTTTACTCCTCCACCTCCTCCACCACAACAGTCCCTACTACCATCACAATATCAACAACAGTCGCAGCAACAACAACAGCAACAGGAACAGCCTCTTAGTAATCGATTCAATTCAAACTTTACTAGTTTTGAAGAAATGATTGAAGAGAATTATGCGGGTGACTTGAACTTTCCTAATATGTTTTATAACTGATAAAAGGGCCTGACTGGGCGCCTATTAAATAATAGAGAAAGTACTCAAAAATAATATTCATAATATGGGAACATTTGTAACTATGTTTCAGTTTGATATATATAATATATATATTTGCCTATGTATATGCTAACTAATTATATGACACCAAAAATAGAAAAAAAAGAAACTTTTCAACAACTTGTGTAAATAAACCAAATGTGAATTATAAGGGGGTTTTTATTAGTTACTTTTTATCTGGTTATCTGGTACGAATAACACCAGCAGCAATCAACATATTAATTTTTTTATAAACTTCAGGATTTTTCATATGATCTTGTAAAGCAGCAGGATTTTCTCTAGCTTGAGCTAAAATTCCTTGCATTACTGGATCTTGTAAAATTTGAACAATTTCTGGATCTTTAGAAACTCTTTCCATAGTTTGTTCAGGAGTTTCACCTTCAATGGCTTGAAATCTTTGATAAGTAGCTTTATTCATTAATTCATCAATTTCATGAATTGATTTACCACCCAATTCAACATCTTTAGTTCTTGCCTCGGTTAAAGTATCCATGACATGACTATATTCTTTCATTGCCAATTGAGCATTAGCTTTTCTAATATAAGCTCTAATGAAATTTGGATCTTTTTCAATGGCTTTATTACAATCTTGTATAGCATCAGGAAATGATAACAATTTTGCCAATGCAGCAGCACGATTAGAATATCCTCTAGCATCTTCTGGTGCTCTTTTAATCATTTCAGTATAAGCCTTAACGGCATTTGGCCAATCTCCTTTGGTGAAATATTCTTTACCTTGTAATCTTGCTTCTTCAGCCTTTTCTGGATCTATATAAGCATTTAATTCTCTAGTTTTAATTTCACGTTGAGTTGATCTTAATTTATTTAAAACATCAGGGGTACGATGTTCAGTTAAAGATTTTTCAAAATTTTTCACTGCTTCGGGTAATTCATCTTTTTTCAAATAAATATTACCTAATCTAGCAAATGATTTAGCAATCAATTTATAATCAGCTCTCATGTCTCTACCTTCATCAATGGCCTTTTCACATGTAGCAATAGCAGCATCATAATCACCTTTTTCATATTCGGCAGCAGCACGATTGTTTAAATAAGTGATATCCTTATGTAATTCCCAAGCCTTATTATAGGCGGCAATTGCTTCATCAAATTGACGTTTCTTGTATAAGGCATTACCTTCAGCTTTAGCATTGTCAGCTTGGGTTTTGGCATCATTATCATTAGTGTCGTCTTGGGCATCAGTCATTGGAGTGTCTTCATCTTTGGCTGAGGTTGATTCTTCTTCCTTTTGTTCTGCTTTTGGTTCTGGTTTAGATTCTGGTTCTGATTTTGATTCCAGTTTTGGCTCTGATGCATTGGATTGTGATTCGTTTGGAGCAGTGAATCCCATATTTGGTAAATCCATGTCAATACCCATTAAAGCAGCAAAAGCCGTCAATAATCTTGGATCACTAAACATATCAGGATTACCCAATTGTGGATTAGTTTTAAGACGTTCAAGTTTAGCAACAAATTGAGGATCATTCATAAATTCACTTGTTTTTGGATTATTTTTCAATTTAGTATAAAGATTAGGATCATTCAAAATTTTACCAAATCCTAAATCCTTGTCATCATCACCACCACCAGATACTAAAGCAGATTCAACTGATTTTAAACCTTCTTTAGCCATGGCATTATTTGGATCCAACTCCAAACATTTTTCATAATTGGATTTAGCTTGATCAAAATTACCTAAACCAAATTCAGCCCCAGCAATTCTATTATACCCTTTGGCCCAACTAGGATTGATCTTGACACATTCTTGAGCATCTTTTAATGCGTTGTTAAAATCTTTTAAAGAGGCATAAGATCCAGAACGATTTGAATAAAGAACATGGTTTGGTTCAGGTGATGCTTCAATTGCTTTAGTGAATGCTTCAATCGCCTTTTCAAATTCTTTAGCAGCAAAATATTTGTTACCTTCTGCTTTGTATTCGTCAGCTGTTGTCATTGTTATTGAAGTGGGAATATTATCTGTTGGAATGATAAGTTGGTTATTTGATATTTGGGTGGAAGTTTTAGTTTTAGTTTTTTCGGGAAGGGGTTCCCTTTTAATAAATTCAAGGAAATTATTTCGATCTCTCAAATTTGAAAAATGGAAGAAAAAAAAATTCTTTCTTTTTTTTTTTGCTAGAAAGTTCTATACATCAGCTGCTACCATGTGTAATTTTTTTCTTTTCTAATTTCAACCATTACCGTTCCAAACTTGTTATCAAACGACAACAATTTGACACAGAAGGCCATAGAGAGTTATTAATTAGACCTTAAGATCTGTCTTTTGACTTTGAAATTTATAGGATAATTATTATAATTTAAATATTGTATAATACAAACACTTTAAACAAACTCTTAATAAAAACTCTAAACAAAAAAAAATAAAAACTTTCACTGTTAAACAAAATCAATCTAAATAAAAGCAATATGAAGTAATATCTAAATAAGTAAAATGCAAAAGACTAAAATGCAGTTGTACTTTGATCTATATAGCAAAATACCAACAAGAACAAAGCAAAACAAAACAAACTCAAACCACAAATTGTAACTGAACTGAATAAATTTCCAAACCAAAATAAGAATCTAATCAAGTAAATTAAAAAGAAAAAAAAAACAATAATTAACCTGTGAATATACTCAATTGGACTTTTCATTCTAATATATGAAATATGCAAGTTGTCTTCTTCTTCTTCTTTTCCCTCTTTTAAACCGTAAGGTCTAGTTTGGTTCAATTCAAACTACTTTCAATTGCCTCATTAACTAATTCAAGAGGATATGCTGGACCATAACCATGACATTTTTCATTTCCTTTTAATTTTTCCATTACATCGTTGAAATCAATGGAATTAAAATCCAAATCGGCTTCTTCAGCTTTAATTTGTAAATAATCCCAAACGGCACCAAGGGCTAATAATTTATGTCCTTGATTATCATTATATACTTTATCTTTATTTTCATCTTTCAATTGATGGTTTGTACCTTGTAATACATGTTCAATAAAATCTTTTTGAGTCTTGGGGAAATTGAATTTATCAACTTGTAAACGGCCATAACTACTCAAATTACCAATTTGAACATCATTATTAATGTTTCCCATTCCATTATGTTTCAAAATTTCATTTTCTGTGGCAATAGAAATATTTTGCTTTTTGATCTGTTCTAATTCATCAAGTAATTTTTGTCGTTCTTCTTCACTAGCCAATAATTTTGCTTCTAATTCTTTCAATTTAGATTCTTTACGTTCTCGGAATGCTCGTTGAGCAGCTCTATTTTGTGCCTTACGTTTCATTTGTAATTCCTCTTCAGTCAATTCAGAATCATCTCGAGCAATCAAAGCAGCATCTTTTTCATCCAATAATTTCTTCCTGGATTTATGACTAGAGGATTGGCTTGATCTGCTTGTACCATTATTATTATTATTATTACCAGACTCTGTTCCATAATGATGACCCGATAATGGTGAAAAAGATTCATTACTGGCTTTTCTCTTATTGCCACTAGTAAAATTATTTGAATTTGGTCCTCCTGTAGAGTCGGGAGACATATTGTTGCCGATAGGAGAAAACTCCTCCGAAGAATTTGAATATGATAAATGATTATTAGTATTTGTAATGTAAGGATGTTGTGTTGTAGGCATTTCCATTGATCCAGTAAAATATAAATCATGAGCAAGATTATTATTGTATTGGTAACCAGATTGATTATTCAAATCAGTTATATCCAGTGGAGCGGCAACGTCAATACCATGTAATCCTGAATCTTGAGTAAATATACTTTCAGGTTGACCACTATTCGACAAAGCAAGGTTTTCTTGATCTAATTCACAAGTACCGTTTAAAGCAGGGAATGATGAGCCTGAGTTGGTAAATGCTTTACTTTGAGACCAATCACCATTTGGTGTTGTTGAATTTTCTGTCTTAAAATTCATTATTTTAATGGGTAAACAAAATGAAAAAGGGCAAGTGAACTGGATCTTCTACCAAAAAAAATACTAATTTAGGAATAAAAATATATCAATACTTTATAGATTTTAAAAAACTCGAATTTAAATTCAAACTCGTATTAATACTGATCTCGATGGTGGAAATGTGTAATCGGAAATACCAAAAAAAAAAAGAAAATTTGGACGCTGACTAATAAAATCTTTAAATCTAATCTGGTGAATATGAATTAATATAAAATAGTATTAGATTGATTGAAAGTGATGATGATGAGTAATGATGATTATGAATTTGATTTGTAAAAAATAAAAGGAAAGGGGATCTTTAATCTATTTTATAATATGTTCAAAGGGTTTGTTTTAATTAATTTTTTTTTTTTTTGGGAGGGGGAGGGAGGTTTAAATTATTTAATAAAGAATTCCTTCTTTCTCCTTCTACTCTACTATTTATATATATAATATATGTATAGAAATTTGGATGATGATGTTGAGAACAACAACAGAAACTAAAAAAAATAATTGTAAACCCCTTGGAACAGAGAGAGAGAGAAAAGTTTGAGATTTTTCTTCATTCTTTTTTTGTTACTAAAGACACGCACAAACCAAAATTGCCATTTCTTCCTGTTCCACCTCCTCCAATAACTTCAAACCAACAAACAAACAACACTAACTTTTAGTTCTTCTTGGTGTTCATAACCCTCTTCTCCTTCCCCCTCTTGGCAAAACAACTGATTGACGTGTTTTTAACTCAGATTTACTATATTGGTTGTGTCACTCGCCCAACATCTATTTAGTCATTCCAATTTGGAAAGGCAAACTAATTATTAGTACTCTTCATAGTTAAAAAAGAACCTCCATTGCGCAATTGATGATTGCTAGTTTGTATACGTTCTTTTTGATTTGATAAACATTAGCTATTCTAATTTTTGCTAGTCTATTTCAGCCGAACTTTTAATTCCTATTATTGCATATTTTAATTTGAACCGCATTGGATTAATTTAGTGTATATGGCAATGGGTTTTAAATCTAAACTAATCTTTCATTGGAAAAAGAAACTATAGCAAGAACAGCAATGATAAGAAATATAGATGCCATGGTGATGATTCTGCCTTGGCGTTATACTGGAACTACCAAGAAATCGATATATGTTATGTGTTAAGGACAAGTCTTTGGACCATATGTACTAATATAATTCACCCTGTAATACTGAATCTTGATTACAAAATTCACCAACAAAAGCCCTTGCGCCAGTTGCCTGAAAAATAAGAATATTTTTTTTCAGAAAAAAGCCACAACGAAGAACAAACTAAACCGAACACGCCGTAAATAGCAATGGTTTGAAGTACTTGTTTTGGACTACATTTTTGATGTTGCTTCTTTTGTAATATTCTGGAGTTTATCTTTGTGATCTTCGGGTATTAATTACCCAACAGCAATAACAATAAATAAGGCTGAAACGAATTAGTATTATTATTATTATTTTGACGTCTCATGTGAACTCATGCGAAAGGTATAAATTTTACATTTAAGTGTGCTATTATGAGCATGTGTTATTGCGCAATAGAGAAGTACATCACAAAGTCGATTTTAATAATACTAACAACTTCTGTTTGTTGATAAAATGCCTAATAACAACGATTTTAGGCATATAAAATTCTATAAATACACAAAACAGTATTAATCACACGTTGATGACCATTCCTAGAGAATTTTGATTTTGTTACAAATCCATGTGGCAAATTGAAAGTTTAGATCAAGCAGAAGAGATATCGGTCCGAAAGAAAAAAAAACGAAGTAAAAGATAAAAAAAAAAGAATTGCAAGAGGAGTTGCTGTCATTGATATAGCCCTTCCTCCTTTCCCGAGTTTGAGTTCAACTTAATTCTCACAACAGATTGACTTAAGCAAATATAGTACCTTAATTCCGCAAATAACAATACTTGTGTGGTTATTCATTTGATTGGCATTGTATGCATCATTCACAATTGATCATCAATTCTGACTAGTTTCAACGTTTTAAATTTGTCTCCAAATTTAGGCAAAATCTTTACAAAAAAAAAGCAAATTATTTCCCATCTTAGTCAACATATCCAGTCCTCTGAATTTGAACCCAACAGTATTTCACATACTCAATCACTTAATTAAAATAATAATACTCCAAAGCAATTCTACTCACCTCGTTAATACCTCTTTAAATTCACATAACATTTGTATAATGTTCACATGCTAGAAACATAAAAATATATACAGCCCTTCATCTCTCCTTATTTCGGTTGCATCATGTATCGAATACAGCAATTGAGTCTTCTTCTTCTTACTCAATTAACTGTGGCTTACTAGAGAATATAAGTTGAGTTGAGCCTTCTCTCGGGAAGCAAATCACTAATACTTATTTCCTAAAACAGATACTAGTGAGGCTCAACTTTTGATTTTTCCCGTGAATAAGCGGTTTGGTGATCTAATTCGCACTTGTTCCGAGGTAAAAACGTGACCTATAGTTCCTTATGTACACACAAATCAGTTTTCCAACAATAAAGCACATGACAAAACACCTACTTCGGTAGTGAGCAAGAAAATTTTTTTTTTCCTTTCTTTGGATTGGATAAATTCCAAGTAATGCCTTACCATTTGTTTAATTAACGAATTTAATAAATTCTTTTTTACCCCAGAGTTTATTTTTGATACAATTGTGATATGCAACAGGTTAACTTTTGCAACCAAGATAGTTTTCATTCAATTTGTTTGATCTTTATCAACATTGATATTTATATTATTTTATTTTTTATAATATCAAATCTATGTGGACGAATCACACGACGAGTTTTTTTTTAAACGGCGTTTTTTCACTTCACTTTACTTTTGTTTCTTTTTTTTATACTGTAAAGTACATAACAACCTCAAAACATCAAATGACAGTTTGAATTAAGTTCAAAAGAAAACAAATCAAACTCGACAAGTACAGTATATGTCCAGAATCATTACAGTTTCTTTCCTTCTATTCAACTAGTAGTTGAACTTACATCTAGTAACCTTCTTCTGTAAACAGAGGGTGTTCAATACCATTAGCAATGACTGCAAAATGCCGCAAGTTTTGAAAAATTTTTTTTTTTCTTGTCATTTATTATACGCTGCTCTGATTAGTCACCCTATTACTTTTTGGAGTTAATATTTCTCCAGAGTTTTCATTATTCATTATTAAGTTTTAATATTCCTTCCTTCTTTCTTTCTTTCCCTCCTCTTTATCGTTTTTCACCCTTTCCACCCACTTAATAACAACACTTTGGTTGCTTCTATTATATATCATTTGCAAGAAAAAATGACTACTAAAGAGAAAGATGAATTCAACATTGGCCTGCTTCAGAATAGTCCTGAATCATCAACTAATATGTCACCAGATGTTATCACCACACCTATTTCAAAATGGCAAGCATTCAAAGATTCATTTAAACCACCAGAACAAAAACCACTAGCGTCGTCATCATCGTCAACGTCATCATTATCAGCTTCATCCCCACATCACAATGATGTTGCTAATGACTACGATATAGAAAAACTGCTTAGACCAGATCAACAAGGAGAATTAAAACGTGAATTGAAAAATCGACATGTACAAATGATTGCCTTAGGAGGATCAGTAGGGACCGGGTTATTGATAGGTAGTGGAGGTGCTTTACATCAAGGTGGTCCTGCTGCTTTATTAATTGCTTGGGGGATAACGGGGACCATGGTATTTTGTATTATTCATTCATTAGGTGAATTATGTGTTGCATTCCCAGTTAATGGTGCCTTTTCTACTTATGCTAATATGTTTGTTGATTCTTCTTGGGCGTTTGCCGTGGGATGGAATTATGCTATTATGTGGTTAATTGTTTTACCATTGGAATTAGTTGCAGCAGCCATGTGTATTACATATTGGAACGATGAAATCAACCCTGCAAGTTGGGTGGCGATATTTTATGTGTTGATTGTTGTCATTAATATCTTTGGTGTCAAATATTATGGTGACGCTGAAATGTATCTTACAATTTTTAAAATAATTGCCATTGTTGGGTTCATAATATTGGGAGTGGTATTAGTATGTGGAGGTGGCCCCACTCATGAATTTATTGGTAATAAGTATTGGAAACAAGATGGTGCTTTTGCTAATGGGTTTAAAGGAGTAGCAACCACATTTGTTACCGCTTCTTATTCTATGGCCGGATCAGAAATGGTGGGGTTAGCCAGTGCTGAAGTTGCTAATCCTCAAAAATCTTTACCTAAAGCCATTAGACAGGTTTTCTGGAGAATTTTTCTTTTCTATTTCTTATCATTAACTTTTATTGGATTATTAGTTCCTTCTAATTCCCCTCAACTTTTAGGAGCAAGTGGAACAAGTGCATCTCCATTTGTCATTGCCATTAAAAATGGAGGTATTTATGCATTACCATCAATCTTCAACGCTTGTATATTATTATCGGTTTTATCCGTGGGGAACCTGGCAGTATATGGTTGTTCAAGAACTATTCAAAGTTTAGGTGCTCAAGGTTTAGGTCCCAAGATATTTGCCTATGTTGATAGAAAAGGTCGTCCATTAGGTGGTTTGGTAATGTCAGCCATATTTGGTTTGTTATGTTTCCTTTCTGCTTATCATGACGAAGCAACTATCTTTAATTGGTTATTGAGTGTTGCTGGTCTTGCTACCATTTTCTCATGGTTTAACATTGGATTATGTCACGTCCGATTCAGGCTAGCTTTAAGAAAACAAGGTCGTTCCTTACAAGAATTGACTTTTACAGCATTAACTGGAGTTTGGGGATCAGTTTATTCTATGATATTTTTATGTGTGGTTTTGGTGATTCAATTTTGGACAGCATTGTTCCCCTTGGGTAGTAAAGGTAAAGCCAATGCCGAAAACTTTTTCCAAAATTATTTGGGAGCAGTTGTCATTTTAATCTTTTATGTTGGCCATAAATTATACACTCGAAATTGGAAATTATGTGTCAAATTGGAAGATATCGATTTAGATAGTGGCAGAAGATCCTTTGATTTGGATCTTATAAGAGCAGAAATTGAAGAAGAAAAAGCCGCCAATAAAGCTAAACCATTGTACAAACGGTTATGGAATTATTGGTGTTAAACAAACCATATTATAAAAATTGATGAAAGTTTTACTACTACTATTATATGCTTATTTATTCGTATCTTATACTAGCTTTTTTTTTTTTTTTGCTTATGAAGTGTTATTTCATATTATATAATAGAAATACTATAATGACAGAATTACAATGTCTTACAGTCAAATTTAAATATGAAGTTTTGTTTCTCATTCATTGTCCTGCTACAATAACCAGTTTTGTATGTACATATAGACTCTTTGGTCATGCCTTCCTTATTTGCTGTATTACAACATGTGTTAAGGATTTTAAATGTTACGGTCGAACAAAATGCTTATTTCTAAACTCTATTACAGTCTTTTATTGGTACCAGAGAAATAATAGTAGCATTCAGATAATAAAAATTTACTTAGTGTCAATCTATTTCGAAAATCTGAACATTCCGATAAACTAATACATGACTGCTTTATAACTGCATAGAATTAATTAGATGTTTGAAAAAAAATACCGTTAAACCCACAACAACATTTTCTGATTCTGTTCTATACCACTTAAAAAAATCAAATCTTCATGGCTATTCAGCACCTCGTTGTGCGCTCAATGCCTGGGAGAACAATATTAATAATAATGTGAAACTAAGACATCACCATAGAACATATAAATCAAAATTAAAGTGCACACCTATACGAAGAAAAAGTCATTTTAACCTGTTAATAGCAAAGCAGCCAACTCAGGTGACACCTTGGTATTTTTCTCTTTTCTTCTTCTATTGGATATCCTATCAATATGTTAGTAGGGTTACAAAGAATGAAAATTAATTAGTTATTTGATACATACCAATTTTGTACTTGGGATTTTGAGAGTTTAGTTGACTTGATTAATAAATTAGTTTGGTCTTTTTGCAGATACGGATGGTTCTTGTGTTTTTGAAACCACCCTTCTAACACAAGCAATTGCTTTTTTGTAAGTCTTCTACTTTTGATCTTTTTATCATCGTCTTCATCAATGGTGTCTGCTGAATTTGAAAATGGACTATCCAGAGCCTCTTTTTCAGTAAAAAATTGGATTGAATCCTGCTGCAACATAATTCTTTCTAATAACATTTCATGCAATACTTTGGAGCAATCATTTATCATTTTCATTAAATCTTCATCTTCTCTTGTAAGTCTTTTGGATTTCAAAATAGAAGTCATCCTTTTGATATTGGCTTCAACATCATTTGTAATCTTTTGAGGGTCAAATACTGGAAAGTTAGACATAGTTCTTATGTGAGACAGCAAGCGTTGATTTATTTCAAAGAGTGCCTCCAGATGTGAATTCATGTCTTGTTATTGATGTGAGTATAACTTGAGTACCGAGTTAGTGTTGTCCAAAGTCATTAAATTAATTTTTTTAAAAATGGCACGCACTCTCTTTCTACCAAATGAGGAGAAATGATATTTATCACAATCACTTTCAAATGACAACTATAAAGTTAGACTAAGCTTACAACCTTTTTATAAACGATTCAAACTTAACGATTTTTTTAACAAAATTGTTAAATAATGCTTGAACTATCCTTATACCTACTATAGTTTGTATACATTTCTTAAACTGAATTAATTAGTTTCGATCAGATTGGTGTATACAATCTATTGAACAGGTTAATTAAAAATTTCAATGTATCGCAGAAACGAAGTGCGAGAATTAAAATGTAAGGATTACCTAAATAGAACAAAGCACTCCCCTCTCCAACTATACAACATGTTGTGAAACCTAAAACCAATCCCTAAATCAAGATAGACTGAGAAATTCATTTGGAGTCACTTTCACTTTTGATTTGCTTCTCCCTATTACCTTTCGAATATTAGAACTCAATTTAGAATTGTTGCTATTTTCGTATCAGATCTCAATTAAGCGATATAAGTAGAAAATTGATTAAATGTAGGATAAGAACAAAGAGTCGTGTATCCCTTACAATCAGAAAAATTATAAAAATTTATCCAGCGAACATGCACTTTTCTTTCGTTGAAGGTTCAGGTAATCAGTATGGGATTAACAGCTAAATTAGATAAGTTGAAGTTAAAGACAACTTCGGAAGATATTGAAGATGACTCAGGTCATGCTAAACCTGACAATTCTGATGATATTGATGAAGTTGACAGTGAATACCAGAATATATTATTGAGTATTATTGCTCAATTGCGACCAGGCATGGACCTTTCAAAGATCACTCTTCCAACATTTATATTAGAGAAGAAGTCCATGTTAGAAAGAATTACAAATTTTTTTCAAATTCCGAAATTATTAATTGACTCCAACAGCATTGAAGACCCCTTAGATCGATTCATCGGGGTACTTAGATGGTACTTAGCAAGCTGGCATATTTCTCCTAAAGCTGTAAAAAAACCATTAAATCCGGTGTTGGGTGAAGTTTTTACTTGCTACTGGGACGAATTACCAAACAATAAATCAGCGTACTACTTGTCGGAACAAATCTCACACCACCCTCCAAAGTCTTCCTATTTTTATATCATGCCGGAGGAGAAGATCAGAGTTGATGGTGTAGTTATTCCAAAATCTAGATTTCTTGGTAACTCGTCTGCAGCAATCATGGAAGGGTGCGGATATGTAACTCTTGGTAAATGGGACAACGAGGTTTACGTAATGAACCAACCAAATGTTTATGTCAGAGGTATTTTATTTGGAAAAATGAGGACAGAGTTGGGTGACCACATGTACGTTAAATGTGAAAGAAATGGATTGGAGGCTAATATTGAATTTAAAACGAAAGGCTTTATTTATGGTACTTACGATGCAATTGAAGGAATCATCAAGGATTCGGAAACACAGAAAGAACTATTTCAGATTTCTGGAAAATGGAATGAAGTAATGTATATAAAGAACATTAAAACAGGTAAGAAAGAAGTTTTATATGATACAAGAGGTTCCAAGACACTTAAGCCTAAAGTTAGACCTTTAGAGGAACAATGGGATTTTGAATCACGTAAACTTTGGAAACCAACAATTGCTGGTTTGGCGAAAAGAAACCACGAACTTGCAACAGAAGAGAAACTGAAGGTTGAAAATGAACAAAGAATAAAAGCAAAAAAGCGATTAGAGGATGGGGTAGAGTTTCACCCTAAGTTCTTTCGAGAAGTAAACGAAAATGATAATGGAGTTAAAAATCTTGAATACGTTATTTATAAGAAGTTTGATTTAAAGGAGGATCCCGAGGTTTTGAGGGAGAGATTGTTTACAGTTGCTCCGATTGTTCCAGGACAGAAGTTTGATGAGAAATTTCATTACCCGGCTTTTAAAAAACCGGAAAGTAATTAATTGTTGGACTTTTAATATACGGTCATATTAATAGATTTTGAATTAGAATCAAGTAGTATTGTCTAATTTAGTTCTGAATTTATATAGTTGTTTAATTTGTTTGATTTATTTTATTCTGGTGCTTGGTTTTTGAACCACATACAAACTATGACTGTATGTACATGAAGTCGTAAAAAAAAAGTTCAACGAACAAAGTTTTGAACAAATGCCAACACAGTCTTTTGGACCACGTAATCATAAACTATGTCTGCAGATATAACTGAAACCCCAAATAAACAACTTTTGGAGCAGATTCGGTCTCCACTGTTTAGTTTATTCAATTGCATTTATGAGTTAAAAAACCATACTGATAGCATTGGGATTCAACATGAGCTTGTCAAAAAGTTATATTCCTTCCCATATGAAGATTTGCAATTTTTCATTCCCCAATTTGTTCAATTATTGGTTACATACGATAGTGAATCAATGGCTCTTGAAGAATTCATAATTACATATAGTTCTAGGTACCCTCATTTCAGTTTAATTGTATTTTGGAACTTGCAGGCTTACATTTTTGAATTGAAAAACGAACCAGAATCTCGATCATTCCAAGCCGTTAGAAACTTAATCACTAAAATCCAGAACATTATGTTTAATGCAGATCAACAGACTGTAAAGGCTCCCGAATTTAGAGAAAATTTTCTTCCTGCTTTGGTCCTATGCGGTGCTGTCGCATCATCAGTACTTTTGCCGTCTTTCAAAAGTTATTGTTTACCTATGATAAAAGCTCAAGGGAAGCAACAAAAGTCATTAGTATTTAAATTGGTAAATTTCCAGAAATCATTAACCAAAAATTTGACTTTGAAAAATCAGAGAATGTCAGCTGACATACCAAAGGGATCACATTCTGACGATGAAACTGCAACGTCTTCCCTGATTAAACCTTCCCTTTCAAGATCAGCATCAGTTCCTAGAAGAAATACTAAAAAAACAAGTTTGTCTTTTCTGTCTGATGAATCAGAGGCCTACACTACTGATGATGATGATAACAAAACAAGCATCGAACTAGAGAAGGATTTTTACAAGATAGACTTAGATGGTTTACTGAAAGAAAAATCAGCTAATTTTTTAGAGCCAGAAGAAAACTTAAATGTAAACACAGCCATAAAATCGAAAAAAAGACTATCTACGCTTACCTCAAAAGTTATGACTCAACCGTGGAATGGTATTGACGGTTATAACGTGAATTCACAATCATTACCGGATTTGTCAAAAGCAGAGGGAAGAGATTTGATCCCCTTTATCTCCTCAACAGAATCAGAAACGTCACTTTTGTATCATAATAATTCAATTTCCAATGACTTACAAAAAAATATTCCCCGACAACAGAAATTCTCGCCAGGTTTCGATAATGTTTATTTAACGAAGCTTTTGCAAGTGAATTATGCCAAAAACGAAACCCAATTTATCATGGCATTGCAGAATATTTCAATCAGACTTTCTCAAGTTCCAAAAGAAGCCAGACTTTCAGCTTTGAGAGCAGAACTTTCGATTATCAATGACACGTTACTTCCAAGTGAAATTGACATTCCTCAGCTTTTGCCCATAACAAGTAACAGAAATAAAAAATACCATAAAATCCTTAAGTTGAACGTTAACGAAGCTAGTGTTTTAAATTCGGCTGAACGAGTACCATTTTTGCTTTTCATTGAATACTTGAGTGATGAAATAGATTTCAATCCTACAACTGAATACAACCAGAGAATAATCGCCAGAAAAAAGATGAATGGAGCTACAAGTATGACTGTAAAGAAAATAAACTCATTTTCTGAAGTTGCAGATGGTAATTTCGAAAAGGAGAACAAGATTAAAAGCAGTACCCCTGAGACTGTTTCAAATATTATTTATAACGAGAATACTGAAGAAGCAGACTTAAGTGAAATGCCCTTGGATAGAAAAACTACCGTTTCATCAGATAGTTTTTCTCCAGAAATGCTAGTTACCCCTTCTATTACGGAGCAACTGAAACTTTCGAATTTTCCATCTTTGAATACAAAAGAAGTGTCCACAAAGGTTTTAGCTGATCAGATGAGAATCGCAGCAGTGATGTTGCAGCAATTGGACAGCTCTGGTAAAGCAAATTCAGAACAATCATTTTTGATCAAAAACCGTATTGTCGAATCGATGATTGCATTACAAGACCAATTTGATTCTTTTGATTTTGAGAAATTGAGTCAATTACAAAGCGACGAGCCTAGTGCCGGAGAAAGAAAGTTAGAAAATGATTTCAAGTTAGGAGAAGATTGGAACACCAAGAAACAAAGGATCAAAAAGTCTAGTGCATATGGGCATTTGAAGAATTGGGATTTATGCTCAGTGATAGCAAAAAACGGAGACGATTTGCCGCAAGAAGCTTTTGCTTGTCAATTGATTTCTATGATTTCAAATATTTGGAAAAAGAACAATATACCTGTTTGGACTAAAAGGATGAAAATTTTAATTACTAGTGCCAACACTGGTTTAGTTGAAACTATCACTAATGCAATGTCTATTCATTCGATTAAAAAATCGTTTACTGAACACTCAATCAAAAGTGGTGAAAACAGTAAAGGAAAAATATTTACGTTACTTGATTATTTTCATAGTGTTTTTGGGCTGCCAAACTCTACTAGTTTTAGAACGGCCCAACAAAACTTTGCCAAAAGTTTAGCTGCCTATTCTATAATCTGTTACGTTCTACAGATAAAAGATAGACACAACGGTAATATAATGGTAGATGGAGATGGTCATATTATTCATATTGATTTTGGATTTTTGCTTTCTAATTCTCCAGGAAGTGTAGGCTTTGAGGCTGCACCATTCAAGCTCACAGTTGAGTATGTGGAACTTCTTGGTGGTGTTGATAGTGAAATTTATTCGCAGTTTGTTTATTTATGTAAACAATGCTTCAAGTCGTTAAGAGATAATAGTGAAGAGATTATTGAAATTGTTGAACTAATGCAAAAAGATTCAACTTTGCCTTGTTTTAATAATGGAGAAAACACAAGTGTTTTATTAAAACAAAGGTTACAGTTACAGCTCAATGATGAAGACACTGATCAGTTTGTAGAGAACTTTTTGATTGGAAAGAGTCTTGGAAGCATGTACACTAGATTATACGATCAGTTCCAGATGATAACACAGGGTATTTATAGTTAACTTGATAAATTCAATCACAATATATCCTTTAATTGATTTTATACTGCTAGCACGTGCAGCCCCGCTATCTAGCATTGTCTCATAAAGTAATCATCATCTTTTCCTTACATTGTTATATGCACACTACAATTTGGTCCATGTAAAATTTCAACTCTAATTTTTTAACAATTCCGTTCGACTATGTGTAACAGAAGATACCACTTCAACAGATATGGGAAATAAAAAAAAAACTAGAAAGACAGTACCTAAAGAATTCATTTCTCTTTTTCGAGTACATTCTGGTCGCGATGCTCCAAGAAGAGACACAAGAGAAGTTCAAAAAAGTAAAAAGCATGGGTTTAGATTCACTTCGTTACCAGATCTTCCTGTTGCTAGTAATGCTTTACAAGAATTATTGCTTGAATATGGTTTACTAAATGACATAAAATGGGATTCAAAAGGTTTGAAGGCTAGTAAAAACAAAAAGACAAAGCTAAAACCAATTAATTCTTTTATTGCATTTAGATCTTTTTACTCAAGAACTATTTCCAATCCGGAACACCAACGAGAACTATCATCTAAATTAGCGGATGTTTGGACTCAAGAATCAAATCAAGAAGTATGGAAACAATACACACAATCATACAATAATTATTTACTTCTTCCTGATGCAAAATTGAATTTTGTGGACTGGTTATGCGAGGCTTTGGATTACACGATTGATAATACAACGCCCCAGATAGAAGATATTCTGTTAACTAGTTACAATCAGTTACTATCGGGTACAATTGAGGATGTTTACATAATGAAGTAAAATATACAGCAAGTTGATAACATTAAATATATATTTAACTAGATCCATTTACAGACGCCAGTGAAGCAGGAGACTCGTTCCTGACTCTCTTTTGCCCATCTTCTTTGATAACCTTTTTTCTTTTCTTCCCACTTTTTTTAGGACGTTCTTCACCATCTTCGTAAACATCATTAGAAAGTTCATGCAATTTAACGTTTTTAATCTGAATAAAATTGACGCCTTCAGTAAAAGATGTAGAGCCTTTGCATATACTATAAAACTCAGCACAAGGATACTGTATATCCAATTTCCTCACCCCATCACTTGACTTAGTCAAGTTAAGATCTAGACCAATGTAGTACTTAGTCAAACGTATTTTTTTAAATTCCTCATCGTCTTTATCAGAATCTGACAGATGCAATGTTCTCAAGAAATCTTCTCCACTCAATGTTCCATAACTATTGATTATATCTTCGGCATTCTTATCATCGAGAATAAATGTATTTGAAAAATCTTTAACATAAGGATGAGCAATTTCAACACCTTCAGCGACTTCTAATTTCAATACCAACTGTCTCAATTTGCTTTCGATAAAACCTGACCACTTTTTATGCTCTTCAGCAGAATCAATTGATGCTGCTACAACACAAAGGTAGAATTTATATTTATAGAAGAAACTGTGCTTTTCAAATAAATCAGACCAAGTTTTTTTACCAGCATGAATCTCTTGCATAATAGAAGAGCCGCGAGAGAGTTCTGCCAAAATCACTTTTTGGGTAGAACTTGTAATATTGTGAGTAGCACACATGGAAGGATATGCTGGTGTTATTACTGGCATTCGATGAAGTCTATCATGTGGGTACAATCTTGGATTCCACACTCTAACCTGAAGTGGACCATCTTCAATAGATTTAAGTAAAACTGGCTCGGGCCAATTCCATTTTGTGTAAATATTAAAAAATTTTTCCACGATAGCCGAGCTAACAGCGTTTGGATATAGTTGACAAATTCTAGCAACCAACATGGCCCAGGCAACACCACCTGGAAACCCAAAAATGTTGCCGTAGACTGCACGTTGTTGAGCCCATAGTTTTATACAACGCAAAGCATGCTTAAAAACTGTCGGTTTTGGAACCAACTGTAATATCTCATCGGTCACTCTTGTTCCATTTAGTGATCTTAAATCCTTTTCATCAAGATTTTTGAGCAAATTTTTATCATCTAAAGTCAAATCCAAGGGAACGCGAGGAATATTCAATCTTGCCATAATTAAATCAATTGAAATACCATCAAATTCTAGCTTAATAATTGGTACGTATGCATCTGGAACACACGCAATTTCTTCTAATTCTGGCCGTTTTCGAATTATATCTGCGAAAACTGAAAAAAAGTCATCACGAGTTACATGTTTAGGCACAACAACCAATGTGTCAATATCAGATCCTGGACCATAGACTCCCAACCTATAGGATCCAAAAGTAAATACCTTTCCTCCGGCATCTTGGGCCATTGAATCGGACATGTTTTTGCTCTTTGATACTGTGTACACAAATTCTTGAACTAATCGTTGAAATAATGTCAACACTTCAACTCTTTTTTTAGTTGCTTGTTCGCTTTCAAACGAACCTCTATTTTTCAATTCTTGTATGAGTGCATCATTGAGAATATTCTCCTTCGGTGTTGGACCATTTGTTGATATAGGCTCAGTTACTCCGTATGTCTTCGTGTTCATCCTTACTATTAGAATAATCAAGAAGAAGAATCAATAGAAGAAAATTTTCAGGCATCGTATTTTTTGTTGCCACTCACGACTGAAAATAAGTTCCACTTCTCTCGGTTTACTCATGTGGGAGACACGTCTCATTAACTGGCTAAAATCCATTGAACTCATTCTTAGCACTTGCAGTTAAATTTCGAATGTAACTATGATCACTTGATAGACATATATGATTACATACAAAATAATGAAACAATTTAACTGGAGGACAGAAGAACACAGATGGAATTATAAATTACAATAGATTTCTAATTAGTTGGCCCATAAATTAGACTGATGATAATGATAATGATGAAGACATACTAACCTTATCAATTTTTTTACAAATATAAATATAGTTTACTAATAAAAGAATGAGAAAGAAGGAACCCAAACTGAAAGCAAAATCAAGTTCAAATTCAACCTAGCCACAATAACTCCACTGGAAATAAGTGGTGGTAGTAGTAGTAATAGTAGTGGTATCTTTATTTATTTATTGAAAATGTGAAAGAAAGAAGAATGGTATATAGATGTATATACATTATAAACTATGAATGGGATTTATTTTTATGATGTTGAACAATTAATTTAATTGCTTGTTTCATTTTGGGATTTGATTGAATCAAATTTAATAATTGACTTTTATTGTTGATCTTAGTTGCGGTATTTAGTGAATTTATATTATTAGTAGTATTGTCATGTGTATTCTTGATTTTATTACCTTTGCTAGATTTAATAATTTCATTTATTAATTTAACACTTGCATTCATTGTAAGCTTATTATTGAAATTGTTTAATTTCAAATCCAGTAAGAATTTAATTAAAAATTCAAATTTTTCTTCTATTGAATTGAATTGTTTATTATCAATTATTCCTGATATAATTGCCGGAATGAATTTTGTCAAATTAATTGGT
>OKKB01000067.1_pt1 | contig 71975 bp, 32 predicted proteins | sample 1613931 | NCBI WGS metagenome assembly OKKB01 (sample SAMN04436893, study PRJEB24849) | human gut metagenome | biome: human gut; feature: NICU; material: stool | host: Homo sapiens | place: USA: Saint Louis, MO | collected 2012-02-08
CGCCTCCCGGTTCTCCGCTGCCTCTCGCTTCTCCCCCCCCCCCCCCCAGACTTCGTGGTGTAAATAATGTATGGAGATTGAGGTTATTAGACTTTTAGAAAGAGGTCTTGGTTGAGTAAGGCGGGATAGCACAAATAATGCGTGTCTAATTGGTCAGAGAATAATATGCTTTGGGGAACAATAGAAAGATGTAGCGAGAGAAATAGAATTACAAGGGTAAGGATGATTAACTTTTTTTTTTTTTAATGCTTGGAGTACTTTGTTGTTGGAAAGAGTATTGCAGAAGTAATAGTTTAATAAAAGAAAAGTATATAACTTTAGTAATCGGAGAACAATTGAAATCAATATTTTGAAAATATAGTTTTATAGAGTAACCTGGGTCGAGGTGAACCCGAATTCAATATTGGTTTTCGGTTGTTATATGCTACATAACCATCCTCATCTTGAATGAAACAAGGATAATAGAAATGAGTATATTAAACAAACAACATTATGTTGTTACTGTTGTATTCTGTTTTTTGGTCATTGCCATGGTAATTTCATATTTAGTAACAATTTAGTGTTCATCGTAAGTCTCTCCTTCTCTGGGAGATGTTCTCTCTCTCTTTCTCTCTCTTGTTGTTGTTGTTGTTAATTGTTAATTGTTGATTATTGATTGTTCCCCAATTAAAATTCCGATAAACTTGAACAATAAATTGTCATCATAAATTTTTTTTTAGAAAATCACTCCATAAATTAAATTTATTTATATATTAAATTTTAAATCGGAACTTCCGTCAATTGGATTCGGTTTTTTTTTTTTTTATTTGTTCATTTATTTCTTGATTTTATTTTCTTTTTGCTTCCTACTTCTCTTTTATTTTCTTAGTTTCATAATTTTTGACAGATAATACTTGAAACTGGTTAATTTTAAATCAACTTCGTGATTTTTTTCCGGAAATCTAATAATATCAATGACCAGTAATCTGCCACCACTTGGTTCTACAACTAACGATCAGAGACTACCCCAAAGCGGAGTTTCATCCATACCCACAAATAAATTGCCTTTACCTAATGCCAATGAAGATTTTGCCACGGGTGTGTCGAATGGAGATGTTGACTGGCTATTTCGAGGTAAATCAAAGAAATTGGGGAAAAAGATGGCTAACAACAATGCCAATAAGGATGAACGAAAGAATAGTCATGGTAACATCAAAAACTCAGAAAAAACTACCGCAAAACCCAATGAAACTAAACATGAGTCTAATGGTGAGAAGTTAGAATCCAAAGAAACAAAATCAGAAAAGCCAACAAAGCATACAACGACTGGGAACCCAAAAGCACCTACCAATGGACAAATCTCAAATGTAACACCAAGTCAACCAAGTCCGAAACAGACCACTTCTGGGTCAACAAATGCAAATGATATACCTCCAATTTCTCCTAAACAACCAGAAAAGGCATCAAAGTTGAATAAACTAAAAATTGGGCGTTCAAGATCGTCTTCTGCATCAACAGTCGTACCTTCATCTACAACAGCTTCAACTACTACTAATCCTGGAGATCCTAAAAGTCAACCAAAAAGACGGAGCAGTAGTTTTAACTTTGTTACTCCTTCCTTGACGAGTGATTTGGCATATGACGATCCTGCATTGGTATCTCAATTATCAAACAATTCAAATTCTCTGAACTCATCCTCGCCTAATGTTTCTCGTTCAAATAGCAAAAAAGGTGGGTTATTCAGTTCACTTTCATCAAAATTTAGATCAAGCTCGGCTTCATCTAAACAACCACAACTGCATTCATCGTCTACACCATCAACCACAACGACAAATGGTGGCGGTAACTCGTCCGCTGCTCCAAAATCATCCCATCACTCCCCCAAATTTAATCCTTCACTTGTTGGTCCAGTATCAAAGCACAATCGAGAAGCTGAAGATTTGGTGTCTCTTACCAATACTTTGCCTGCTGGGAGTGGAATACCAATTAAACGTAAACCATCAATATCGGGAAATTCAATTTTCAAAGATTCATTTCTCGATGATGCAAGTTCTTCACCGTCATCTTCATTAAACTCTGATGGGGGGCTTAAGTTTTTCAGGAGACGTTCCTCTGTGGCATCTACACCATCAACACACGCGTCAACACCTCGAGTGATTTTGAACAAAAACCCCAATAGGAGAAAAGTACCCATTGAAGAAATATCTGAAGTTCGATTGCGTCGGGTTACCTTTTCTGTTGATAAACTCGAGCACGATCCGCAACAGCAGATTCCTTCAAGAAGACCTAAACGAGGTAATGTTTTAATTCCACAGGACATCAATGCACCACCTCCAAGACTATGTCTTGGGATTTCAGTTAATGAACCAAATAATAAAGATGACGGTAAATCACACAACCATTCCAAATATAGTGATCATGAAATTGCATTAGCTGAAGATGCTCAACGCCGAGCAATTATTGAAGCAGAAAAACATGCTCAAGAAGCTCATCGACAAGCCAAAAAGATTGCTCAAGAAGTTTCTGGGTATAGATCACATAGATTCATATCCATTAAAGAAGGTGGTAGTGTTGGTAATTCTAACACCAACGGCAACGACAATGACGAAGATGATGATGAGGTTGAAGAAGCAGTTGATAAGAAATTGGCAAATGATGTTTCTGTGGATGGACCGTTGCATGTCCACGAACAACATTTCGAAGAAGAAATTGAAAGCAAAACAGGTGAAAAGACCATTTCATTGGAAACAATCTATACAAGATGTTGTCATTTACGAGAAATTTTACCAATCCCAGCAACATTGAAACAATTGAAAAATAAGACAGCACCGTTGGAAGTGTTAAAGATGCTCAACCCAAAACCAACTTTAATTGATGTGTTATCTTTTTCAGATTTTATTGCCATTACACCTATTAACACGGTCATTTTTGATAACGTGACTATGACAACAGAGATGTTGAAAAACTTTCTTGGATCGTTGACATATAATAAACAATTGGAAAAGTTATCGTTAAGAAATGTTTCCATTGATGAGTTGGGATGGAAATATTTGTGTGAATTTTTGGCAACAAATAAAACAGTTAAGAAATTGGATATATCACAACAACGTATCAAGCCAGATACCCCAGACACAAGCATTCGTGGTAATATGAACTGGGACTTATTTATTCGATCATTAATTTTGCGTGGTGGAATAGAAGAATTGGTTATCAATGGATGTAAACTATCCGATGCAATATTTGAAAAGTTCATCAATCAAGCGGTTAAGAAGTCAACCTATCGATTAGGTATTGCTGGTATTGATTTGAATGTTAAAAAATCAGAAATGGTCACATCGTGGTTAACTGATGGTAATTCTCAATGTGTTGGTGTTGATATTGCTTTTAATGATTTGAGCAAGGGACAATTACGTCCATTCATTAATGCGTTTAACACTGGCAAAGTCAACAATTTAGTGTTTTTTTCATTGAATTCAACCAATTTACTGAACATTGAAGAAACTTCTGACTTGATCAAGTCATTAATTAATGTTAAAACATTACGATTTTTAGATTTAAGTTCCATACCTAATATCTTCCCGAAAATAATTACCCATTTGGACAAATACTTGCCCAGATATCCTAATCTTCGAAGAATACATTTTGATCTTAATGAATTAACCGCACAAGCTATTGGGTCATTGGCGGGGTGTTTACTGAAAATGCCCCAATTAGTTCATGTCTCGTTATTGGGTAATAGAAATTTGTCAACTACGTCAGCAGCTACATTATACGGAGCAGTTAAACAATCCAAGACCTTGTTTGCTCTTGATTTGGACTACGATTTAATACCTGATCAATTATCACAACGTATTGCCTTTTATTTGATGAGAAACTTGGAATACACTTTGAAGCCATCTCATGGCGGCAATATTGAAAGCAATCCAGAAAAACCAGAGGATTTGATGTATGATGGATCGTTATTAATGGAAACAGCTGAAAAATTATTAGTTGAAATAGAAAAGGGTAAGAAAGAGGATATCAAAATGCAAAGAATTATATCCGATTCAGTATTGGAAAGAACAAGATCGATTCGTAAGGATATTCACAAAACCATTGATACATTATTCGAACAAAGAAATTTAGGTAAATTATCATTTGAAGGTAAAGAGAATTTAGTTCGATTTTGTTTATTAGATTCGTCTTTAGAAAAATTGGTTGTTATGGTTGAGGAACATGCCAACGGATTATTATTAACACCAACGACCTCCACGGACGATCTCAGAAGTAGAGCCATGTCGCCATCGGTCACTGTTGATACAATCCATGAAAGTGCAAATGAGTTGATTACTGCTGGACCAATTTTATCACCACATGTCAATAGGAAAGCAGAACAAAGCTCGTATTTCCCAGTGTTTGCCAATAATGATAATTTGACCCCTCATCAAGTTGTCGTTGAGTCAAATGATGAAGGTAGAGATGTTCCAATAGATAAAATGACAGGACGACCAGTTTTGATTCGATCAATTAGTCAAACTTCTGTGCATGCAAAAGAGCAAGAAATTGAAGAAGGGGAGCTTCATAAATTTGGATTCTTTATTCAACAAAAAGAGAGACAAAAACAACAACAACAACAACAACAACAACAGAACTCACACCACCAGCACCAACCGGCCCAGCTGATCCAACAAGAAAACCAGCTGCCGCTGCCACAACAAGGAAAATATGAAGATTTACCGATATTAAATACATTACCGTCAGGACCAGAGTTGAGAGATGCTATAATGGCAGCTAAGGGAGTAGCAAATGTTACTGAATTAATTGATCGAATTAATAATCATCGTGTTAAAATCGATGCACCATCGACAAAACACCATCATGAATTGAACAAACCAAATTCTGACAAAGTAGTTGAGGATGAAGTTGAAGTTTCTGATAATGCCTCTATTGATTCTACTAATGGTGACGATTTACATCAACTTGGTGACGGTAAACATAATGGTAATGGTACGGTTGATCCCATGGTTAGTGAAGTTTATGACAAGTTGTTAAATGATGCTGAACGAGTCAGACTGAATAGAGATATATAAATAGAAGTAAATAAATAAATGAATAAATAAATTGGTGTAAAATCGGATAAAGAATAAAACAAATTATATTGAAAATAAAGAAGCAAAAAAAAAGATATTACCTACCTATATATATATACTTTTTTCAAAAATTTAATTTGATTTTATAATTTATTCTTGTTGAGCTTTGAATTCAGCAATCTTCTTAGCAACTTTGGCTTGTCTTTCAGCTCTGGTCAATTTTTGTTGTCTGTATTTCTTAGATTCAGCCTTGTATTGTTCTTTGGTGAATTTCTTTTCAGTTGGTTTGAAAGATGGGTCAGCTCTAATGGCTTCGTGAGCGTTAGCGTAGATTTCTTCAACATCTTCACTTTCAATTTCTTCTTCGATGTAGTTTTTGAAGATAGATTTGTATTTTTCTTCATCATCATCCAATAATTCTTCCATGTATTCAGCAACGTGACCACCGAAAATGTATTTTCTCAATAATTCAGCATCCAATTCTTCGGCTTCGATATCCCAACCTGGGAATCTGTTTGGTGAGTGTGGAACGTACAAACCACCATCGGAAGCACCTTTCAAAACACCAAAGACTCTGGCACCAGTGGTGGTTCTTTGCAAACCAATGTCCAAAAAGACTTTAAATGGTCTTGGACCGTCTTCAACGGCTTCAGTCAATTCAAATTCACCTTCAACTTCTTCAACACCAGTGTAAGTTTCATCCAAACCTAATTTTTGCAAAGCTCTTCTGGCAACCAATAAACCAACGGCGTAAGCAGCAGACCAATTGGTCAAACCGTATTTGATACCGTATCTTGGTAATTCGTGAGCATAAGCAGCGGTGAAAACAACATCACCAGTAATGTGAGCACTGACAATTTGAGCAATGATATCCTTGTTGGTGAATCTAACAACCAATCTGTATTTTGGTGAGTTGTATTTAGCCTTGTGTTGAGTGACTAATCTCTTTCTTTGGTAGTAGTCGGTTTTACCTTCTTGTCTTCTACGGAAAGGAGTTTGGAAACGGGAGTGGTAAGCAGAGGTTCTGAATTCTTTTTGCATAGGCATGATGTCTAATTTGGTAATGATATGGTACCTTGATTCGAAAAAAAAAGGGAAAGAGAGTTAAAGAAAAATTTGCAAGAAAAAATTTTCAATCTACAAAGGATTGGTTAGAGAGAAAGAAGAGGGAAACAACCTTACAAGGAAGTGAGAGAAACAAAAAAAAAATTTCACTTTGGAAACTGCACACGACTGTTCTTTTGGGAATTTACTATATTTTGATTATGTGCAGGCCCTCCGGGTAACTTTAAGCTATTTTCATTTTGAAATCGGAAACAGTTGCAGCAAAAGGAAGCAACGAGATGTGACAAGCTAACTCTAACTCTACTATAAAATGCGCAAAGAAATGGAGTTGATGTCCACATGTAATAGGGATTGTAATTTGATAATAAAAAGCTATCACTTCTAGATGGAAAATATCTTACTTAGCACAAAACAACAGATAAACCAAATGATTCAATTCTGCAATGTATCGAGGATTGGGATACAGCATATACATCAAAGTAAAAAAAAAACAAATATTTCATTATTTTACAATATAAAAACTATAAATTCGTTATCATACACCAACTTCGTCTTTTTATGGCTTATCAAGTCTTGTTCTTCCAACTAATTGATCAGAAATATCTCTAATTGTATTCCAGTAGATGGTCTTTGGCATTCTTCTACCCAATTCAGTTTCGAAATCAAACAAATGTCTGATAGAGGTGAATCTCAAACGTGAAGACTTGATACCTAATACAGCCGCTGTGTTTAAGATTTTCTTGTCATCAATTGGGAAGTCCAATTCGTATCTGTATGGAGCTAAAACATCACAGTGGTCTTCAATAAATTGAACAGCTCTAATGGCAAATCTATCACCTCTGCTTCTATCTATTGGTGAAGGTAATCCACCTTGTTGGACGTGTCCCGGAATAGCTGTCTTAGTGTCAAAGTCACCGTGACATTCATCGTTGAATATGTCAGCCAATGTGTGTGGGGTTAGTACTTTGGATGCATTACTCGACTTGATGATCAATTTACCACTCTTTGTCATTCCTTGTTCCACGGCAAATGCTTCTCTCAATGAATTGATATCCATTTCCAATTGCTGTAATGAAATACCTTCTTCTGGAACATAGGATGCTTGTGCTCCACTGATTAATGAGGCAAATGTGGCAATGTATCCGGAATTACCTCCTTGAACATCAATAATAAATGCTGTACCTCTGGTAGCTGAAGCTGATTGCTTGACAATGTCACAATATTCCATTAACGAATTCAAACAGGTATCAGCCCCTAAAGAATATTCGGTACCAGGAACATTATTTGAAATGGTGGCAGGGATTAAAACCATAGGAATTCTGAACGATGGATACATAGCTCTTGATCTTTCCAATTGCTCTAACGAAACAAATGCTTCAAAACCTCCAACAATAATTAACCCGTCAAACTGGTATTTTTCAAAATAATGGGCAATCATACCAATGTCAGTTTCTTCAGGTGTTTGTCTGTTCGTACCAATTTCAGACCCCCCAATACTGTTCCACCCTTCGATGTCAATCCATTCAATCAGTTTCACTGACTCGTGTCTTGATAAACCAGCAAACCCATTGTGGATAGCATATGGGGTGTGACCACGAGACATACAGTAAGTGGCCATAGCATAAACAGCAGAATTCATACCACCAGCGGGAGCACCGATGTTGATAATGGCAATCTTCTTACGTTTTTCACGAGGTAAAGTTGGCTTTTCATGGTTGGCAGTGTTCATGGCCATGAAATTAGCCAAATGCTCTTTGAATTCGTGATCCCTTAAAGACATTGCCTTTTCAAAATCTTTAGCTTCGATAGCTGAAGCCACGGATTTGGTGATTCTAACTGCTTCAACCAATGGACGGCGACAAATCTTATTTTCGTCAATGGCAATTAATGGAGATGGAACATCAGGAGTTAATTCCAAAATGGCTTTCACTGCTTCAACCCCTTGCAAAGTGGCTAAAGTTCTATCAAAGGCTACAGCAGTACCACCTCTTTGAACATGTCCCAACACAGTGATTCTGGTGTCCAACCCTAATCTGTCGACCAAAACATCTTTAACTTCGTCAGATGTGATTGGTTTCAAATCGGAGGTAATTGCACCTTCAGCAACAATAACAATGGTCTTTCTTTTACCTTGAGCTCTATGTTTACCAACAATGTCGCACATTTGATCTTGCCAATCTTTTGAGGAGGCAGGTTTCTCTGGAATAAAAATATAATCAGCACTGGTAGCAATACCGGCCATCAAGGCTAACCAACCACAATGTCTACCCATGACCTCAACAACAAAGGCACGCGAATGGGAGTTAGCAGTAGCATCAATGTAATCGATGGCACGACAAATTCTCTCTAATGCAGAGTAGCCACCAATTGTAGCATCAGTCATGGCCATATCATTATCAATGGAACCCACCATACCACAAATGTACAAGTGTTTGTGTCTTTCAAATTGTTCATTGGTGATTTCACCTTTATCTTTCAATTCTTGAATTAATGATGGCCATTCGTGTCTGAATAAATCAGCACCAGTTAAAGAACCATCACCACCACACACGATCAACCCGTCAATTCCAGCATCAATCAAGTTTTTACATCCTTTCAATCTACCCCAACGTTCCTTAAACTCCATGCATCTGGCAGTACCAATATTGGTACCCCCTTCTGAAAGAAAACCTCTGACGTCTTGCCATTTCATTTCCTTAATGTATTCAGGACCACCTTTGACCAAACCAGCATAACCTTCTTGGACAGCAAAGGCCTTGCTTCCATGGAAAATCGTGGCTCTAACGACAGCTCTAACGGCAGCATTCATACCTTGAGAATCCCCACCTGAAGTCATGACAGCGATGTTTCTTCTCACTGCTTTGGTCTCTTCAATATTTCTTGATTGAGAGCCAGATTTTGACATCAAGTTGGAAACCAACCCTGGCTTAGGGTGGGATTTTTGCAATGGTGGAACAAGGGTTAATGGTTCATCACAAGCTGTAAACCCAATAATATAACCCAATGGGTCCACGCAATAAACTTCATTAGGGTACAATTCGTTAGGGGTGATTTGCAAAGTGTAGTTGAATGTGGTTAAAGTTTCAATCAAAGCAACTAAATTTTGAACTTTCAAAACACTGGTGGTGTCCAATGATCTCCAATCAGTGATATTCAATTTGGCAATAATTTCTGTTCTTCTATCATTGATTTGGTCAAGCGATAACCCAGATTTGGTGTCTAATTGTATCTTGACAATCATTTTATTGTCGTCATTTGATAAATATGTCCAGTCATTTTGTTCCGAATGGACGGACAACCCAAGTATGTTGGTATAGAAGTTGATTGCTTGATTTAAAGTTTCCACACTACCAGCAACCAATGAAAGTGTGGAAGTACCATTAACAATTGAAATCATGGTGGTTGTTTTTCGTTATGAGGATTCAATTGTAGTAAATATATATAATTTCTTGTTTAAAAAAGAATTAATTGAATATTGGAGGAGGGAGGAAACAAGAGGGAAAAAATATATTTGGAAATTCAAAAAAAGCAAACAGAAAATTGAGTAGATAAACTTTTCAGATGTGAATTCCAATAAGTTATATATATGTGTGTTGAATGTATGTATGTATGATATGTATGATGTATTTATAAATTATGTATGCGGACTTCAGGTAACTATTGTTGGTGAGGTCTTTTTTTTTTATTAGTATTGAGATTTTTTTTTTTTGCACCACCTGACGGATGGACGAGAATGAGATTATTAGATTTTTGTACCACCACCCACCACTATCATCACCATCACCAGTAGAGAATATTTTGAACTAAATACCGGATAATCTCGTCATCTAATTCTGTTTCTTATTTTTTCATTACTACTGTTTTGTTGTTAAAGAGATCTTTATTACATAATATATAGTTAAGATAATGACAACGTGTACTGTAGGTTGAGAGGCATGGAGAGGAGATATCAATTACAATCTTGTTGGCGACCGGAGTTTCAAGTATTAAAGAGATGATGAATAATTGGAAGAGGTGAAAAAAATAAATTCGGACAATAGTCATCCTTCTCTATTCTCTTCTTTGTTTGCTTTAGGGGACTTGAGATTAACACGTACACGCCCTGTCTATCTTCCTCTTTCTACTACCACGAGTACCAATCCAGCTCAAACTCTGGCTTGTCCATTTGGCCAATATGTTTACATTCCAAGATATTGGTTTATTGAGATAAAGTGTTTTGAGCTTGAAATGTGCTTTTCCTTTTTTTTGGGACTATTTTTTAACATATTTTGTATTTTATTTGTACTAAATTGTTAAATCAGATGATGCATTAATGATTAATATAGATTGAGATGACATTAGTTTTTTCCACACGTGACCTTGGTATCCGCAACCCACGTCATAGAATATTCATTTCACACTTTGCATTGTTTTATTCTCTTTCCTGCAACAGCTCCAGTATAATTCGGTTTCTGGGGTTAACATTGGTACATAAATAGTTTTAGCATAGTTGTAAAATAGATGATCTAGTTGTGCTAATAATATAATTCAGCTACAATGAGTATGTTTGATCTCTTTCTCTTCCACTATGTCACTTGCAAACTGCTCTAAAAAATATCGTTCTGACCTACCAAATAATACCTTCAATTCAATCTATACGGCTTCGAACTAAATAAATTTTGATCTATCTAAGTAATTTCTTCTACTATACTAGAGAACTTCACATTGAGAGTCTTTGTTCTTTGAAAACATCTTTACCTAATCCATCGGTCGTGCACACTTGTTCAATGAAAAATTTCAGAAAAAAAAAACTTAAAGAGAGCGAAATAGAAACAAAAACAATTCTCACATTAGAAATGGGTTTAGCCATCGATTTTTGAGCCCAACATTGATTTAATTTGCTGTCTACAAAAACATTAATCACATCATTCATTTAAAATTATACTTTATACTGCTTGATCAATATGGCAACAAATACTATCACTACCACTAAAGTGACAACAACCACCACAGATGTCACAGGCTTATCATTGATTGCCGCACATTCTCATATATCAGGACTAGGATTGGACGACAACTTACAACCAAAGGAAAATGCTCAAGGGATGGTTGGACAATTATCTGCCCGTAAAGCAGCCGGTGTTATCTTAAAAATGGTTGAAGCCGGGAAAATTGCTGGAAGAGCAGTGTTAATTGCCGGACCTCCATCAACTGGTAAAACTGCCATCGCCATGGGATTATCACAAAGTTTGGGTAATCAAGTGCCATTTACCGCTTTAGCAGCATCGGAAGTTTTTTCATTAGAATTATCTAAAACTGAGGCATTAACCCAAGCTTTCCGTAAATCAATTGGAATCAAAATAAAAGAAGAAACAGAAATTATTGAAGGGGAAGTGGTTGAAATTCAGATCGATAGAACAATCACTGGCGGCCACAAGCAAGGGAAGTTGACCATTAAAACCACCGATATGGAAACAATTTATGAATTGGGTAATAAGATGATTGAAGGGTTAACCAAAGAAAAGGTTTTGGCTGGTGATGTCATCTCTATTGATAAGGCATCCGGTAAAATTACTAAATTAGGAAGATCATTCACTAGAGCCAGAGATTATGATGCCATGGGACCAGAAACCAAATTTGTCCAATGTCCTGAAGGTGAATTACAAAAGAGAAAAGAAGTTGTCCACACTATCTCTTTGCATGAAATTGATGTTATAAATTCTAGACAACAAGGATTCTTGGCTTTGTTTTCTGGGGATACTGGGGAAATTAGACCAGAGGTTCGTGACCAAATCAATACTAAAGTTGCCGAATGGAAGGAAGAAGGTAAGGCAGAGATTGTTCCTGGGGTGTTGTTTATCGATGAAGTTCACATGTTAGATATTGAATGTTTTTCATTCATCAACCGAGCATTAGAAGATGAATTCTCCCCTATTGTTATTATGGCTACCAATAGAGGTGTTTCTCGTATCAGAGGCACTGATTATAAATCACCACACGGTATGCCTATGGATTTATTGGACAGATCTATAACTATCCATACCACGTCATATACTGCCGATGAAATCAGAACCATCTTATCAATAAGAGCAACCGAAGAAGAAGTGGAATTATCAGGTGATGCATTGGCATTGTTGACTAAAATTGGACAAGAAACTAGTTTGAGATATGCCGCCAATTTGATCTCGGTATCACAACAAATTGCCTTGAAAAAGAAAAACAATACAGTTGATCTACAAGACATCAAGCGAGCATATATGTTGTTTTTAGATTCTGATAGATCAGTGCAATATTTGGAAGAAAACGCTGATCAATATATCGATGATTATGGAAGAGTTACTATTGGTCAAGAAAGTACAGATGGGTCAACTCAACCTCAAGCAAAACAACAAGAAGTAGCCCAACCAGAAGCAACCCAACCACAATCTCAACCAGAAGATGATAAAATGGAAACAGATTAAAAAAAATGTAAAAGTAGTACATATACATATATACACATATATATAATATTGAAATTCTTTGGTAGAATAAAACTTTGTAACTTTTTTAAGAAGACTTTATTTATTTTAAGATCGTTAATGCAAATAGTATAACATAGTGTAACAGGGTAGTATTATTGACGTACCAAAGAAGATCATTAACCGCTTCCCTTAGTATTCAAAATCAAGGCAATAATCATCCCATATAATCCCAAAACTTCAGCAAAAATCAATATTAACACAATCCCAACAAATAAACGGGGTTGGTGCATAAATTGTCTCACCCCTTCGTCACCAACAATACCAATAGCATAGCCTGAGGCAAGACAAGCAAACCCCACGGCCAATCCACAGGCTAAATGCATGCACCCATTAAATAATGAGTAATTTTCTTGCGGCGATAATCCACCGGCAATCAACACTGAAACAACCAATCCATACACCGATAAAATACCCGACATAACTACGGGAATCAATGATTTCATGATCAATTCTGGCTTGAAAGTACCGATACCAGCAATACCAATACCTGATTTTGCTGTACCTATAGCAGCTCCTGCACAGGATAATATCATAGCAGCAGCACAGCCAGCAAACCCTAAAAATGGAGCAAATGATGGGTAATATTCGTCTCCCAATGTTTCTGACATATTTGGTGAATAAATGAATTAATGGGTATGAATAATTGGGAAAAGAAAATGATAAGTTCAGCTAGTATTAGTTCTGATAGATTATTGATGAATACCGATTGTGTGGTCAAATGTATAAATGTGTATATCTATTGGATGGAGTTAAGTAATTGGTGTGGTTGGTGGTAGTATTGGCCTGTCTAGTACTTTATTTAAGAATTATAGATTGGAAGTTTCATCAACAATCAACAGAATTTTTTTCGACTTTTGTTTGATAGTCAAGTTGTAGTGATAAATTGGGTTTTTGCCAGTCATGCACGACCATTTTTTCTCTCTCTTAAAAACAGTGCAACATGTTTATAGGAACAAACCCACAACAATAACGAACTACAATATATAGATATACTTTTACTACTTGACTGAACTTTGCCACATCACAAGTCATTATTTTTTTTAAACACACGAACAACTAGATATATACCAAATACTTCCAAGAAGCATTTCAAACAATAATGGATTTTCAAAGTGATTACGAGAAAATTGATTTATCAAAACAAGACTTTCAATACGTGTTTAACAACATACTACAGGCGATCATGGCAAAATTGAACCTTCATCTACCGGCAGCACAAAATGACCCTTTAAAGGAGCAAGTTTCTACGATATTAGAGGAGTTTTTAATCAATACTTTTGATAATTCCAAATACTCCATATTGGCCGATGGACTAGATTTACAAAATGTTCTGATTCATGATATTTTATCGTTGAAAACATTAGAAAATGTTGAAAAAATAGATTCTGAAATAACCATACAATTACGGAAAATTTTTCAAGAATTTGAACAAGAAACTGTTGATGTGACCAAATTACGACGAGATTTACCTAAACAAGCAAGCGAGATGTATAATGACATTATTAAACAAACAGATGGCGAAGTTTCCGAAATTATAAATATGATTGAACAACAAAGCCAAGAGTATCAAAAGGTGCAACAAGCTCACAATAACACTGATGATAGGTTTGAAAAAATTATAGAGAGCATGGACTTTTCACAGATCAATCAGAACTACAATGATCATCTACAATTGTTGAATGAAACAAATAAAAATTTACCAAGTTTGAAAATTGAATTTGAAAAATATAACAGAACAGTACAGTTTTTAGAAGATGCATACCAACAACAGTTAAAAGAAATGGACGGATAATATGTAGTTATAGCAGGATAAATTAAGGGAAGAGAAAAAGAGGATACACATAATAACTTCACCTATATCGGAGTATAGGAAGATCGGTTCCTTACTCTCAATTTTGGCACGCTTCAGTTTAGGTTCTGTCAGCACAATAATCACTGCACCAACAAAACGAAGCATATAAGGTAGTGTTCCAATATTGAATTATATAACCGTTATAGGCAGTAAGTAGAAGGCTATCATTATGTGAAGTCACTCATAAGTTAATCCTGAAGAGAAAAAAGGTGTTGCAGTTTGCTACCAAGTCTGAAAAAATGTGTGAACGTCGACAAACTTTGACTTTTCGCTTTGTTTCAGATGGGGTTAGTGAAATTAATACAAATTGGGCGAAAATGTAAACAATCTACAATCATAGACAAAAAATAACCAAAAGGGGACACACTAAATGAATTTTTTATTTTGTTTATTGTCAAAGGTGGTAGAATTTGATCATTTATTATCCTTCTTTCTTTATATTCTAACTTGCTCTTATAATAGTTAAATACATTTCATATCGTCAAATTTAAATTTAAATACAAATAAACAAACAGTTTTGGTATTTTTACAACTATAAATCATCATCAAAAGAAATAAATTGGCTTCGTATAAATTTAGTTTCATTTTACTACTAATTTTTTTTTTTTAATCCCTTTGATTATCTTTCTTATTTTTTAGATTCCTATCTCCATTAAATAATGGCGATTGGTAATATAGCAGCTAGATATCTAAGCTCACTCGAAGAGACAGATACCACCGCAACCACCACCACCACCACCACCACATCTAATGTTTTACAGCCAAGTAATAGATTGAACTCCCCGACAAAGTTCAATAGAAAAAGTCTTGACAATAATAGTCAAGATTTAGATGCTTTGGCAAGAGCTTTGAACATTACTCCAAGTAAACCGGAGACTCCTACTTCCATCTCAAAAGGCTCTGCAACATCACTATTAAGAACTAAATTTGAATCCCCTTCTGCTACTGTCTCGTCGTTCAAATCAACTAGCTCAAGCAATGGGGTCTCACCAACTAAGAAAAATCACTTTGTGGAAATCACTTCTGATGAAACTCCTAGTTGGGCCAACAAAAACTATAAAGACATTTTAAACAAATCACCAACCAAATTTAATACCCAATCCAATGTTCATACCCCATTAAAACAATTAAACCAACCAATTGGCACCCCATCATCATCATCATTATCACCAGCAAAAAACGCCTCCAAAAGCTCACCCGGTTATGAATATTTATGCCGAATTGAAGCAATTAAACAATGGTTAGAACTGGTTTTACAAGAACAAATCACTCAATCTGCTTCTCAATTGATATCTTATATTCGAAATGGGATCCACCTTGCTAAATTAGCTAATGTTGTCTTACCCACGTCGAAACCGGTTTTTTTAAATGATAGTAAACTTCAGTTCAAGCATACCGAAAATATCAATCGATTTTTCCAATTATTAGATTTTTTCAATATGCCAGATTTGTTTCGATTCGAATTAACCGATTTATACGACGCCAAGAATGTCCCTAAAGTGTGGTTCTGCTTGCATGCCTTGAGTTATATTTTGCATAAACAAGATCCTCTGTATCCTGCAATGAATAATTTGGTAGGCAAAGTTGATTTCAGTGCCGACGACATTCGAACTGCCAATCGAGCACTAGTTAATTCCCCGTTACCAAACTTTTCTAGTGCTGATACTGGTGAAGGAAAAAGTGACACTAGCAATAATAATAGCAGTACTACAAGTGCCACTGCTGCATTTATGGATAAAGTCACTTCACCGGTTAAGAAAACACCATCTCCATTAAAAAGACCACAACAATTGCAAAAGAAACAGTTAGAATTGGTCGAAGATAATAAACCAGAATTGACACAAGATTCTAGCGGACTCTCCAAAATTAGTAGGGATGACCCCTTTACTGACCGTGTGGATTTGGCTCCTCCTTCAACATCAAATGCAAAATTAGAATTACACACTCCACCATCAAAACTGCTTGAATTCAAAATCAAGCTGCCAATAATTGATCTATCTCATAGAGATTCTGACTATTATACCCCAGAGTTGGAAAGTCATCTCCCCAATATTATAAAGTTTCAATCGTTGGCTAGAGGGGCTGTTTTCAGATACTTGATGTTTGTGGATAGAATCTTGTTAAAATCATACCAAGACGAGTTTACCAATCTTTTCGCAATAATACGTGGTAATAAAGCGCGTCGCAAAACTGTTCACAAACATCGAGATGAATTGAGGTTATATAGCTTTGAAATTATTGAATTACAATCAATAATTAGGAAAAACTTTGTTATCAACAAAAAACCCAATTTCACTTCTATCACCAATGATGTTGAAACAGTTGAGTTACAAAGTTTGATTAGAGGTAAATTAACAAGAGATTGGAAAAAATACGTTACCAATGGATTGGAGAAATTCACTCCCCAGATTATTGATTTCCAATCATTGGTCAGAATGAAATCAATTTATTCCAAATCAAATAAAGTAATTTCTTATAAAGACGAAATTTTGCCATCACTCATTGAATTACAATCTATTGCACGAAGCCAATTATACCATCGATTCTCTCGATCCAACGCCATTGATGAAACGGAAATTATTAAAATCCAATCAATCATTAGAAGAAATGCAGTTATTGAAGACCTTTACACCAAACTTTCCAAGGTTCGTTCTAATAAACGTAGATTGATAGAGTTGCAAAGCATTGCTCGTGGAGGGGTTGCTAGAACAAAGTTATGCAACAGTGTTTTGGTCACCTTAATTTATGAAGACGGGATATTGAATCAGCTTTTCGCCAAGATTAGAGGTGACAATTACCGTAAGAAATTCAATAGTCAAAAATCGGAGCTATTAAAATATGAGAAATCATCTATCATACCAGTTCAAACTTTATTCAGAGGAGTTCTTTCCCGCTATACCAAAGAGGTCACACTCAGTGACATATTTGATCAAATTGACAGTGTAATCACTTTGCAATCTGTTGCTCGTGGGAAGTTGATGAGAGGACTGATTTATGAGTTTAGTGACTACTATCAAAAGCACATCAAGCAAGTTGTTAAAGCACAGGCAATTTTGCAACGTGTTTTTGCTCAAAATGCTTACAAACAGTTGATAACTAGTAAAAATCCTCCCCTTAAGGTTATTAGAAGATTTGCTCCATTATTGTCAAACAATGACCGTGATTTTCAAGACGAAATGACTTTATCTGATTTGAAGGATTTGATTATTGAAAAGTGTAAAGCCAATGAAGAGTATGAAAATCAGATTGAGCAACTTGATATGAAGCTTGGGTTGTTAGACAAGAATAAAATCAGCATTGAGGAATTCCTCAAACCAACAAAGGGTAAAACTTTCAAGCCTATTGTGGAAAATGTGAAAAATTTGGAACGATTGAATAAATCATTGAAGAAGAAAATTGAATTGTGGCAAACACTCTTTTATTTTATTCAAACCAATCCCATTTATTTGACAAAATTGTTTAATTCCATTCCATATACTAAAAATCAGACAAAATCTGGTCAAGATTTGTTCCAGTCTGTGATTCAATTATTCCCAGTAAGAGATTCATCAATTACTTATCATTCTCGTGAAGAGTACTTTTTGGTCAAACTTATGATCCAGTTGATGCAAAATGATACAGCTAACTCAAACAATTTGGGTGACATCACCAAGTTGCATTTGACAAACTGGATAGATTTCTTTACTAATTTCAATAATCATACATTCCAGAGACAACACTTGAAAGCACTTTTGGGCAAGTTTGTTATACGTATTGTTGATAATGAACAAGTGGATTTTGAATCAGATCCAATCAGAATCTACAATCAAATCATTGATCATGAGATGAAAGTTTATGGTCGTAGTGAAAAGTCTCGTGATATTTCACCACAGGCAGCTATTCAGTTGCCAGAAGTTAGTAATAAGTTTGTGGGCAATTTGATGTCATTAAGGGAGACTTGCAGTGATTTGCTTTCAATGTTACAAAAAAATGCTTCTGGAAATAAAGCCTTGTTGCAAATCCCTGACCATGTGAAATTGATTTGTCGTCAAGGTTATTTATGTGCTCAAAGAAAGTTCCCCGACAAATCTGATCAACAACATTTAGCCGTTGCTGGGGTTATATTTGTGAAACACTATCTTGGATCTATTTTGCAAGTACCAGAGAACTATGGAATTTTGACTGGTAACAATGATACCCAGAAAGCTAAAAGCAAAGACAATTTGCGATACTTGTATCGTGTTATGTTGCAATTGTTTTCAATGAAACCATTTAATGACAATTTTTTGAAACCATTGAATGAGTACATTATGGCAAGTACCGACACCGTTAAGTCAATCATTAGTCAGGCAATTATTAATGTGGGTGAAATTGAAACCGTGTATGAATTACATGATTATGATGATCTTGTGACTCATCAGAGACCTAAGTTGACTATCAGTGTAAACTCATTGATTCAATTAGAGAAATCCATCTTGCAAAATGTCGATATTATTACAACAGGCAATGATGATCAATTGTACAAAACATGCGTCGAGGTGGAAAAATTGTTGATTTCCCCACAAGACATGTTGACATTGACCGATTTGTCATCGGTTACTTTGAACTTAAATCCTACCACACAAGAGGAGTCTATAGTTGATTCAAAAACTAAAACATTGTTCACCCAAGCCAAACGCTGCTTGTTGTATATCATTAGAGTGCAGGAAGAAGACGACAGTGATGATTTATTGGAATTATTAATATCGGGCATCAAACCAAGCCACGAACAAAGATTCAAGGAGATTGTTCAATATGAAAAAGCGGAGCAAGATATTTCCCTCAACAACAGCAAGAGTGTTACTGCTAATACTGTCAATAAAAAGAAATCTACCAGACCATATTCGGGTACATCATTAGGGGACTTGTCGAATTTAACCTATCATGAATTGAAAAAAATGTGTTTGGAGATTATTCTTAAGCTAGAATCAATGGGGGAGTTGACTCGTAAAAACTCATTTCAAACATTGCTCAATCAAATAGCTATGGACATTAAAACAAAGGATTCTCAAAGACAATGCCGTTGGCAACAATTGCAAGTTTCTCAAAAAACTATTAAGAAGTTGTCTGAGAAGGAAAACTATTTGAAAACGCAATTGCACAACTATAAAAAACACGTTGAATCGGTATTATTGGAATTACAATCAAAATCAAAATCAAATGATAAGAATTGGAAAAGAAGGCTATTTAATATTATGGTCATCCCCGTTTTCAGCAAACAATATTTCTATCATCGTGAATTGAGGAAACATAATCGCTTACCTAAATTTGGCTCCTATAAATATCTGGCCAAAAAATTGATAGATCAAAAAGTCCTTATTGATTTTTCTACTGCCAACAATGTTGCTACAGCATCAAAGTTGGATTTTATGTTTAGTTGTCATCAAGTTGGTAAATTTACTATTGAAGTTGCCTCAGGTACAGTGAACATTCCAGGTGCTACCAACACCATAACTTTAGACGAATTGTTGGCATTGCAGTATGAGAACAAAACTAAATTTGAATTGTTCGATGGTATGGCAACGTTTGATTCTAATAATTTTATGGGATTGATATTTAGAAAGTTCTATGATTTGAAGAAAGAATAAAAATGATGCTTTTTTTTCATGTATTTGTACTGCTCCAATAATATTTAATTAGCCTATTCATTGCCAATACCTTTTAGAAACATTTATACCATTCTATTTTAATATTATTATTATTATTACTTATTGTCGTTTTAACAGAAATCAAATCAAAGTTTTTTTTTTTTAGTAAAAATAAGGTTTTTCTCTCATTACGTGTTTCGTTTTACATTTAGTTCTTTTAAAAAATGTGTATTTATAGTTAAAACAACACTAATAATACAATTTAGGATAATTTAATATGAGTTAGTTTGATTCTTTGACTATTGGTCGTCTTCTAAAGAAAAAAAACTATGCTGTTGATCTTTTTAACAACTCTTCTAATTTCTTTTCTAATGCTTCCAACTTTTTATCTTTTTCTAATCCAGCATTTGTCAATTCTGATACCCTTGACTCTAACTTAGTTACCACCTCAGCCAACTTTTCGACAGTGGTGTAGTCGTTATTTGCAGTTGATTTTTTTGGTACATTTGATTTACTATCTTGTTGATTTTCTTGTTTGACTGATTTTCCATTTGTAACTGGAGATGTCACTTTCTTTGGTTCCTCTTTCTTTGGCTCCTCTTTCTTTGGTTCTTCCTTCTTAGGCTCTTCCTTTTTATCAACCTTAGAAGGGGATAATGACTTTGTTACTGGCTTCTTTACTTCCTCCCAGGCTTCATCTTTTCCGTTTTCCTGGTTGGTATTGTCTTCGTCATCAGATTGTTCAGCTACTTTATTAAGCAAACTACTTACTTGTCCTGAAGTCTTTAATAAATCGTCGACATTCTTTCCTGGAGTGCCTTCTTTAGTAGATTCGATTTCTTGTTTCTTAGTAGTAGAAGCAGTAGCAGCTGATGTTGATTGACTATCAGACTTCTTTTCCTTCTGTTCACTCTTTAACTTGATTTCCTCTTGTTTCTTTTGTTCGGCCTCTTTTTTGACTTCGTTTACCACGGTTACTGGTTTGGATTCGTGGATTTCTGGTTTGATACCATTATACAATGATTCCATTGTAATGAGCAATGGACCATTCACCTCTTTGCCAGAGAACCATTCTTCAGCGCTCAATGCTGGCTCTGTCGAAGGACAGTCTGGATAAATATCAGCTTGGAATACTTCTGCCCTTCTTGGTACAATAAAGGAAACAGGCTCGATGGAGTTATCCAAAACTGTTTTGTAACTTTTAGTAACTTCATTGTCTTTCAAATTAACTGAATATTTAGGAGCAACAGCAAATCCTCTTTGAGGGTCGGTCGATGTGTATTCGGATAACTCGAACAATTCATCATTGATATACTCATAATAACGAATATTTCCGTCACCCTTACCAGCAACATATAATATTGAGGTTTCCACGTCAAAGTATGGAATCAAAACACCGGACGACGTATCAACTTGCCAAAATCCATTGATTGGACCTTTGTCAATATTCTCAACATCCCAAATACCAATTTGACGATCCGAAAACCTAGAAAACCCAGTTGTAACAATTCTATCGGTATTTCCAAGCCAAGCAACCCTCGATGGTTTGGCTCCGGCGTGCCCAGATCCTTCAGAAATGATCTTACCTGATCTGATATCCCAAATACGCAATTTCTTGTCTCTGGAACAGGTAGCTAATAAGGACCCGTTGTAATTGAATGAAATTGATGTGACAAAATCGTTATGCTGCAAAGTGATTTCATCTTTCCCAGTTTCAACATTCCAAATTTTAACTGAATAGTCCAACGATGTTGATGCCAACACATTTTCAGCACATGGATGGAATGCAATCAATCCGACTTTCTTTTTGTGGCCCGATAAGACTTTAATGGGTTCAGTGACATCTTTAATATTTTCTTCTTCATCAAGATACTTGTGAAATGAATAGTCATCGGGAATTTGCCAAATCAAAATGTCTCCATCATCAGAGCAACTAGCAATTTGTTGTTCATTGAATGGATTGAAAGCAGTATCTAAAACTGGACCCTTGTGTCCTCTAAATAACGAAACAGTATCAGGAGCTTTCCCAGTCTCGTTAACAGGAATGACAGCAAATGCACCACCCCCTGAAGACTCCCAATTAACTGAAATGTACTTTCCATTGGTTTGAATAATATTGGAATCCCAAGCATTTTTGGTAATTCTCAAGTTCTCATAACACAATTCTTTCTTGGCTGGTTGTCCAAAAACATGACGATACTTGGAGGCTCTCACAAATTTTCCACTAATTTCAAATTGGTCTTGTTAGTACTTTATGTGTATTTGAGAATAAATAAAAACCCCAGTCTTTTGTATTATTGCGTATACAATTTGAAAAGGTGGTCGTGGTGGTCGTTGTTGTTTAGCAATTCAACAGCAAACTCAAAATCAGAACATACCTCATATTTAGCACAACTTGGATATTCTGTTTTAGTAAAAGAGGTGGTAATGGTTACTGGTTTTTTAAATGAATTATCAATGTCGAATAAGCTCGATTCTTGGTTGGACGTTTTCGGTATTTTTTTTTTTTTTTGCTTTTCTTGGTGTTTACTTGTTGGTGTTGGTGTCTTCTGCTGCCGCCCACCTCCCATTGTTCACTTACTACTCACTACTACCACCACTGTTCGTTTTGTTCCACTTTATTGTATGAGAGGTGAATGTTTCAAAATGCTGTCTATGTAAAACAGATAATGTGACTGCTAACTATAATATGAATTGCTCACAAACAACTGAACTACCGATCATTATATTCGATGAAACAAGACTAGAGTAGAAATCGTTTCCTATACGTTTTTTGAGAGATCCAGAAATTAGTAAACGTCTTTTTTGTTCAAAGTCAAAGTTCATTCAAAAAAGTTGAATTCAACTTGTTGATCAAGTAATTGAGAGTCACGTCCAATGACAATCTCTCAGCTTTTTGGTGGAAGTAATAGTTGTAGATGGTTTACTCTTTTCAATCTCAGACACTGAGTGTTGTGGGATCTACGATTTCATTTTTTTTTTTTTGGTTTGGGCTTATTTTGTTTACAACTTTTTCAATCTATCTGGTTTAAGCAAGTCACAACATGCTACTGCACCGACTAATTCCCAGAGTAATACCGAGAGTTGGAAACTTTATTAGGCCTTTTTTGGTTTCACACTATCTGACCACGTCGGATGCCGACAATTTAACATACGAGAATAGAAAAGGGATCATCACCAATGATGGAAAGAATCACGTTGATTCCAAGTATTATCCCCTGCTTTCGGTCGTTCGTCAAAGATTAGCAGGAAGTGAAAAATTACGTGTCAAAGAATTTTGTAAAAACTTTAAAGACGTTGTTAAATTTCTGGACATAGATAATAACCGACTGTGTGAGATTTATTTGCTTGAAGGGAGAATAACTAGTATAAGAAAATCAGGCAAAGCTATGTATTTTATTGACATAGTCCAAGACGACTGTTCAGTACAGATTATGGCAACGAATAAATTAATGGGGATGGATCCGACGGCTTTTAATGATTGTCATAGCTTTTTCAAAATTGGCGATTATATTGCTGTTAGGGGTTACGCTTCCAGAACGAAAACTGGAGAATTGACTTTGAAATTGAACAAGCAAATTGAAATGTTGACGCCTGTTTTGCTGAAAATGCCAAACAGATTAGAGGATCGTGGCTTGATTAATAATAATAGGGTTCTAAACTATCTAGTAAACCGAGATTCCAAGGATGCAATAATTGTCAAGTCGAAAGTCATTCAAGCCATTCGAAATTTTTTACTCGATAGAGATTTTTTGGAAGTACAGACACCAATATTGAGTGGTCAAGGCACTGGTGCTAATGCAACTCCATTTGTAACAAAATTCAAGGGGGAACCCGTGCATTTACGTGTTGCTCCAGAACTATGGTTGAAGAAATTAGTGATTGGTGGATTTGATAAGGTATTTGAAATTGGCAGTAACTTTAGGAATGAGGGCATTGATATGACTCACAATCCTGAGTTTGCCACCTGTGAATTCTATCAAGCTTACACTAGTTTGGATGAATTAATGAAAATGACAGAAGATATGTTTGGTTATGTTTTTGACAAGTTGGGGGTTACAGATAAATTTCCTACTGGCAATTTCCCCAAATACGAGTTTTTGCCTACGATCGAACAAAAGACCGGAGTGTCCATTACTGATTTGACTTTGGACGGATTGGTTAATTATCATAAGAGATTGGACTTGGCAGTACCACCAAACCCTAATCCAGTTAAATTGTTGAATAATTTGTCAGAAATATATTTGGAATCAATTTGCTCGGAACATCCAAATACCCCAGTTTTTATATATAACCAGCCAGAGATTATGTCACCATTGGCAAAATCAATTACAGATGCTGCGGGCAATAGAATTTCATCGAGGTTTGAATTATTTATAAATGCCAGAGAGATGGCCAATGCATATGAAGAGGAAAATGATCCATGTAAGCAATTAGAGAAATTCAAATTGCAACAAAAAATGAAAGCTGATTACAACGATCAAGAAATGTTGATCCCAGATCATAATTATGTTTGGGCAATGGAATATGGATTGCCCCCAACAGGTGGTTGGGGATGTGGCATCGATAGACTTGCAATGTTGATTGCAGGTGCAAATAGAATTGAGGATGTTCTAACATTTGGGACATTGCTGTCTGTTTTGAAAAATTGATGGTGTAACTGCAAAATCAGCACATTAACAAACTTGTAAATAGTTGCAAACCATTAGAGAGCATAAAATCTTGATAGTTGTATTGTGTATCTTTCTATAAAATGTCTATATAACTAAATAAATAACTGAAACAAATGTGAGAACTATCTGAGATCCTGATTTTACATAAGATATCTTTTGACGTTCTCATAAGCAACAAAAGTAACACACGTTGCAGGTAGAACTCTTAGAATATTTGCACCTATTCCTTTGTAGAACCCCTTTAATCCTCCTTCTTTATAGTACAACTCTTTAACTATGGAAACAATACTCAGTGAAGAGTCTTGGGAATACTGTAGCCGTGATCTAACGACCTGAGTGGGATATAGAATCAACATACTAATGATTTTCGACGATGCTGAAGAATACAAGTACTGCCAAGTTGACAAATGAGACGTTGCACCAATACTTTCTGACTTATGATGAGGACTCAGTAAATACACTTTGATATGGTCATAGATGGTAATTTGTAAACTTGCTTGTACAACCAGAAAAAGACTGGGAATGGTTCCTTTCCAGAAGCTGGTTATTCCTTCTTTTGCTAGCATTTGTCTTATGCCATCTGTAACTGATCTATAAGCATTGGATTCATTTCTTGAACTTCCTAATATTCGTGTTTTCAACACCCATAATGGATTAGTTATAATGGACGTCGATAACCCCGCTAATACCGACGAGGCAAAATAATTCATTGTAGTATTGTTTGTCTTAACTTTACTTTTAAATTCGGCATACAAGGCAAAATAGATACCCCAAGCAGAAATGTTTCCGATCAAGTTTGGAGTGATTCCTCGATAGTACTGGATCAAATAATTGAATGCCTTGGGCTTGTGATTCAATTTGTATGCTACTTTTGCATCTTGGTTTATCTTTTTGATCACAGATATTATTGATTCCAAAGGATGCGTAGTTTTGGGTGTATCTCGAGATAATTGTAATCTGATCTTGATAACATCTAGGGGGTGGGTGACGATTGTTGTTGAGAATCCAGCAAGCAAGCCTGATATAACTTCAATTTCACGTGAAGAAAAACGGCGAGTATGCACTTGCTTGTCGGTTGTGTTCAACTCCATATATATAAGTCTTTATAAGTATATGTATATAAAGGGTGTTCAAATGTGGACTTTGATGAATTGTTTGTGTATACGATGAGTTTTGAAATTGAATCTGAAAAATTTGAATTTTCCATTACACTTGGTTGGACTTGCCAATTACACAATCTACATCAAGAATTGTGAAAGTTTTGCCCAAGCCATAAAGAAAGAAGAGGATGGCAAGATAATAAGACAATCCGCAGTTGGTAATAGATCTCAAGTTAGATACAAGCAAAATTTGATCAAACTAGCTTTACCGGGTGATAATCGAAAGAAAAATCGTTAAATAAAATAATATACACACAATTATCTCTGAGCCTCTATATACACATATGCAACTTTCATCAAGAATTGGTTTTATGGATTACTATCCATTAAACTCTCTAACCTTATATTTCCTTGAATCTTTTAACATAGAAATTGATTCTGTTTTGTTTTTCTTCTAACTAGTACAGCTGTTGTTGTAATGATACTTCTGAAAGACTTGGTGCTTTCACTTAAGCTGATGGGAATGGAGATAACAAGTTCAAGATAGATGGTTTATTTGGAGTAGCAGACCAACCCAAGTATAAAACAAATGGAATAAACCCATAATGAGCAACAGTTTTAGAATAGTCCAACAACTTGATTATTCTTTCCTTTGATTCATCGGATAAAGTGATTTGGAATTTTGATACTGATGATTCACCTGCCATTTTTGTTTATATGATATGATCTGGATATGTAATAAAACTATTAGGTTACACAGTCTAATTTGTGGATTCCTTTTTTTTTGAATGATTTTGACGGAAAAAACGAAAAATTTTTTGAAGCGAGTATGCACATACATTTGGTAAAAGGAACACGACCAAAATTAGAGTGTTTATATACATGTCAATAGATTTAGCATTCCTTTCTATTCTATTCCCTATATACGTAGTTCAATATTGTAATCTCAACTCTTACTATGTTTCAAACTTTACTTAGAATTGTAGAAGCTGTTGCGTGGTTTTTTCTTCAGTTTTTCCATCACCAGGTGTGCCTGCCTCGTGTTAAAGTAGCTTACTTCTCTCCTTTGTACATTAGCTTTAAAACAAAAGAAGAGAGGAGGCTACTTCTTCTATCAACGCATTAGATAAACCTTAGTTTTTCAAAAACAATGATGTAAATAAATAGTACAGTAAATCCCTTTCAATTCCATATATATATGCTACCAGGTGCTGATTATTAAGAAAGAAAAGGTCGTGTTAAAGAGCGATAGAGACAGAAAAAGAGAGAGGAAAAATCAATTGCGGTAGGAAAAAAAAATAACAGCAGTAGCAGCAGCCAATAAAACAAATTTATTTTTCTATTACTACTAACAACTTAGACAAAAGCGAAGAAAGAGGAAAAAAAAATTTCGTTAGTTGACATAGTACAAGAATATTAAACCAATCAGTATAACCAACCAATTAACCTACAACACTTGTCCCAACTCATCCCTTTCCCCCCCCCCTTCTATAACATTTTATATTTATTATTTTAATTCACATATTCCTATATATACACTGACACCCATTGGTTAAAAGAAAAGAATAATGTTAAGATCTGCCAGTAGAATATCTAGACATAGGTTATATCAATCTTTGTCGTCTCAAATCAACAAGCAGTCAGCCAGATGTTATGCAGCAGCAGCCTCATCGGGTCCTGAAAATAGACCATTGGTAACCCCATTGGGTAGACACCCACAAAAGTATTCGACCCCAGCACCAGGGTTTGGTCCTACTACATTCACTGAAGTGTTAGATGATGTTAATATTACTTGGGATAAAAACGATGACCCAGATAGATTGGAAAAGCAAAATACCAAAATTCGTCATTTCACTATAAATTTTGGTCCACAACATCCAGCTGCTCACGGTGTCTTGCGTTTAATTTTGGAATTACACGGGGAAGAGATTGTTCGTTCTGATCCTCATGTCGGATTGTTACATAGAGGTACTGAAAAATTAATTGAGTCTAAAACTTATATGCAAGCCTTGCCATATTTTGATCGTTTGGATTATGTTTCCATGATGACCAACGAATTGGTGTTTGCCTTAGCCGTGGAAAAATTGTTAAATGTTGAAGTTCCATTGAGAGCCAAATACATTCGTACCTTGTTTGGAGAGATCACCAGAATTTTAAACCATTGTATGTCGGTCTTGACCCATATTATGGATGTCGGTGGTTTGACTCCATTCTTGTGGGGTTTCGAAGAGCGTGAAAAATTGATGGAATTTTATGAACGTGTTTCTGGTGCTAGATTACATACTGCATACTTCAGACCAGGTGGGGTTTCCCAAGACTTGCCTGCTGGATTATTGGATGACATTTATATGTGGGCCACCCAGTTTGGTGATAGAATTGATGAAGTTGAAGAATTGTGTACCGATAACCGTATTTGGAAAGATCGTACCATTGGTGTAGGTGTTGTTTCTGCTGAAGATGCTTTAAACTATTCATTGAGTGGTGTCATGTTGAGAGGTTCTGGTATTCCATTCGACATTCGTAAATCACAACCATACGATGCATACGATTTAGTCGATTTCGATATTGCTGTTGGTATTAATGGTGATTGTTACGATCGTTATTTGATCAGAATGGCTGAATTCAGACAATCATTAAGAATCATATTCCAATGTATCAATGATATTCCTGAAGGACCTGTCAAGGTTGAAGACTACAAGATCTCCCCTCCATCAAGATCATTAATGAAAGAAGATATGGAAGCTTTGATACACCATTTCTTATTATTCACAAAAGGGTATGCTGTTCCTCAAGGGGAAACATATACTGCTATCGAAGCACCAAAAGGTGAAATGGCAGTCTATGTTGTTTCCGATGGTAGTGAAAGACCATACAGATGTAAGATTAGAGCCCCAGGTTTTGCTCATTTAGGGGCTTTTGATCATATCGCTAGAGGCAATTTATTAGCTGATGCTGTGGCCATTATCGGTACTATGGATTTAGTGTTTGGTGAAGTTGATCGTTAAAAAGAAGAAACGAAAACGTTTTAACATAAGAGTGAAGACCTTCGAAACAATACAGAGAAAACCACCATCAAGTATATAGAAGATTGCATATTAACAAAAATATATTTGTGTATTAAAGAGAAACATTCTTCTCTAAAATGTATATTATCAATTATTTAGTAATTCGAATCGCATTCAGTTATTATCGCGGTTTCTAATTTTCCACTTGTTTTTGTTGTATTCTTCGTTTGTATGTATGTATGGTTAATTAGAATACCACCTGGTAAAGCAAATATAGCGAACTACCTGCACCACCAAGTATTGCAAATGCTTTGAACATGGAGGAATCTTCATCGGTAGAACGAGGTTTTTGATAAATATTTTGATGAAAAGCCGTTGATGCAGATGATCCGTTGAAAGTAGTTGATTCTCCATATTTCGGTGAGGAAGTCGATCCCGAATAAGAAGTGTTAGTATTCCTGATCATGTTGACATGACGTAGTAAATGTTTGGTTTTTAATTCTTGCAGAATATCATCGTGGTTTGATCGAGTGATTTGATTTAATATTTTGGTCTGAGTGCTTTGGTCCAAGTATTTATCAATTAATCGTTGCTCAAATTTCAAATTTCGATTTAGATGCTTTTCGTAATCAAAATGAGGCACGTCATATCGGTCGCCATAGTTTACATGTTCTCCGGTGAATTTGGCATTAGCGTTGGTATTATCTGGAGTATATCCATTGTGGAACCTAACTTTATGTCGTTTAGTATTTAGTCCCAGAGACGTGTAATTATATGATTTATTGGTTTTTGAATGATATTTAGCTTCCCCATAATACTTGTTGTTCCATTCACGTTTATGATTCAAATTGATTGATTGATCGTAGGCTTTTTTCCGTTTCAAATCCTTCAATACCTCATAGGAGCTGATCATCTGCATATATTTCTCCTTTATGGCATCCCTCTCATCATCTGATAAATGTTGGTTTAAATCTGGGTGATATTTCTTCAGTAGTTTCTTAAACTGAAGTTTGATTTCTTTAATCGATGCTGTTGCAGGTATATCTAATATCTGGTAATGAGTAAGATTGTTGCTAGCTTGAGTGGATAATAACCGTATCGAGTTTATCATTGAGTGTTTTGTAATGAATATAGAAAGTGGTGAATATTTAAGGTGATGCATTAAAAGATGACTAGTTTTGATCTATTAAATGGCCCTTTTTTTTTTGATAGTTTTTTTGTGAAGAATCTGAGCCAAAATTTTTTGAATTTGTGGGCACATACAATGAATTGGTGGGGATTGAGAAAAAAACAAAACAAACTCTTACGATAAGTTTGCATCAATTACCGATATCGTACATTCACAAAACAAAATGTTTAAACTTCAATTACACCAACGTCCAGTAAATAGATTTACCAGAAAATATAAAGACTAATAGTATCTTCAAAAAGAGTATATCCTGCTTACCATAGTAAAGCTCAGAATGACACACTTAGCAGCATCTTGAACCAAACCGAGTGGAGAATGCTCCATCGGTAATGTACGGTGCATTGGAATCAAGGTCTTATCATGTACATTAGCCATGGGAAAAATTGATCGGGTGGACAAATCACATGAAATCCACGAAGACAACAGAGTCTGGGCATCAAAAACACTAGTGAATTTGTTGGGCTTGCTTATAGGAGTATACAAGAGGTGCTTAATCATACTAGAGAGTCCTCAGACAAGTTTCAAAAGAGTAAAAAAACGTCTGCAAATGGAAAAGAAAAGTATAGAGATGGTGTCAAGAATTGCGTTGCCGTGTTATCTTCGCTTTGACAGCAGATTAAAGTCATGCATTTTAGCCAAATAAGAACAAATATTTAACTTTGATGAGTAAATAGGACGGTAAATAGGTTAATGGAGTATTGATGAGAGGATTGTTCATTGTGAAGATCAACCAAAACGTCTTCCCGGTAGTACCTTTGATCCGCTTTGTGCAAAAATAGAGTTTCAGTCGTAGCAAAGAAATACCGTTGAATCTTTGACTACTGCAACGCTGTTTTAATCAATTCTAAAAAGCTTCTAGACCTAATTTTTCCTGTTGCTGATACTCAGCATTTATGGTAATCACGGTGGTTGTTGCAATTAGCTCCAGAGTATGCATGTAGTGTGTAGTCAACAGATGTGTCATGTAATTTCTTTTTATGGAAATGTGCACGCGCGTGTTGTTTAGAGATGTTTCTTTTTTTTAGGGTTTCGTTTTATTTCCCAATTTTGTTGTTAGAGTTTTTCTCTTTCTCTGTGGCCCATCTTTGTTTTGTATACTACTTCTTGTTAGTCATAAGTACACGTATAGGGCAAATTTGGTTCGTTTCTTTGTTTCTTTTTTTTTTTGCTTCCAACTTTTATTATAGGGGGAGAGCACTCCTTCCGGCACTACCCAGAACTGAATAATCTCCCGACGGCTCATTCCACCACCACCATCATCACCACCACACTTCTCTCCCCCCACTTCCTCTCCTACCCAAGTTAGTTTCATTTCCCAAATAGAATCTCTCTCATTCTTTTTTATTTTTTATTTTTACATTTTCGATTCTTACTTTTCTTCTTATTTCCCAACTTAAGTCTAATTTCTAATTAATCTTTCTTACGTGCTCTATCTTGTTGTATTCATCACCACCGCCCTTCTGTACTACTACGACCACTATCAGTTAGTATCACATTTTATTGTTTTCCAATAACAACAACAAAAGAAATCAAGCAAAAAAAAGAAAAAAAGAAATCAAAACAGGAAACCACCAAGTGAGGGAGAGACAGAAAAAAATTTATATAGATTACACACAGAGACAAAAAAACGATTACAAATACATTTTACTTCCTTCACGAACAACTTCTATTAACATAAGCATTTTAGCATCATCACTCCCATCCAAGTAAATAAATCATTTATCATGTCATCCAAATCAGCAGCAGCTATCTTACAACGGCAATTTAAAGACTTGACTGATCCGAAAAAAGGAATTCCCTCATTTCACATTGAGTTGGACGATGACAACATTTTCTTATGGAATGTTGGTGTAATGGTCTTAAACCCTGAATCATTATATCATGGAGGCTATTTCAAAGGTCAAATGAGATTTCCTCAAGACTTTCCCTTTTCGCCACCAAGTTTCCGATTCACCCCTGCATTATATCATCCAAATGTTTATCGTGATGGTAGATTGTGTATTTCCATATTGCACCAAGGGGGAGACCCTACCAGCGACGAACCAGAAAGCGAAACTTGGTCGCCGGCACAAACCGTTGAAAGTGTTTTGATTTCCATTATTTCCTTATTGGATGACCCCAACGGCAACTCACCAGCGAACATTGACGCTTCCGTTGAATTTAGAAAGAACTACAACGTATACAAAAAGAAAGTATTACAAGAAGTTGAACGGTCGAAAAAAGATATTCCAGAGGATTTCATTATGCCTGAAACTTCTGACAACGCTTATTCAAACTATAACAACTCGAAGAACAAAGAGGGGGCCGAGGAACCGGTTGACGAAGATTTTTGGTATGAGAGCGAAGAAGAAGAAAGCTTTGATGAAGAAAGCTTAATGGATGAAAATATGGACGATCAGTTTGAAGATGACGATGAAGAAGAAGAGGACGACGAGGATGAAGATATGGGTGGAAAATAACCCGACTAATATCCATTAGTAAGCATATCATTAGCAACATAACACCACCCACTAATAACACTAAAGGAAGCCTTGTTTGTTCGTCACCCAGCACAAGAAGTATCTATTCATTGATGGTTTAATGGTTGTGATTCATTCTAATCTCTTTCAATGAATTAGTTGGCATCCTTTGTTTCACCCCTCTCTCCCCCTCCTTCCTTTTTTTTTTTTAACTTTACTGATTCCATTTTGTTCTTATAGTTTTCCTTCTGTTACGATTTATTTCTTTCTTGGTCATATAATATTATTGTTTTAATTTTTTATTGGTTGATGTACTTTTTGCTTTAATACTACTATTTGTTTTGTTTTTTATTTTTACAAAGTACCTTAGTTTCGATTGTTTAGTAGTTCCAGTAGTAGCATCTTTTTATCTTGTTGTCGAATCTGGGTTGTCTTAGTTTTATATATCCCAAAATTTGCATATATTCTTGATAAATGTTTACATATATATATACTCTTATTTTCTTGTTCAACAAATGACCGTTTATTCATTATTATATCCAAGTAAACCGTCATGTAAACTCAGTACCAATCCGTCCATTTTCAATTTTACAAACGCATCTACTTCAACCTCGAGTTGTCTAGTTTCCTTGGTCTTGACATTGCCGGCATCGCCGTTGGCAGCCCCTTCTAATTTATTGTTCTTATTGTCAGTTCCCGCGTCTCTATCCTTGTTGTCAACTCGACCATCATAGTATAACACTAAATACATATCAAGACATCGTTCAATCATGCATTTTAATCCCGGCTCAAATTGTATTATAGTCCAAGTTTCATTCTCCTTACTCTTTAATTTATTGGTGTTCTTGCTATTATCATTGTCATTATCGTTGTCGTTTTCGTTTGGCTTGTTTAACGAATTGTATGCAATTATCGAGTATATCTTATAATCTTGATCAATGATACCGGACCCAGAATCTGTGGTCGAGCTAACTGTTATTAACGGAATCCCTTGTTTAGATAATAACGAAATAGACTTGATTGAGTGGGTAGAGGTTGGTATTGTTGTTGCGGATTGAGAGTTGGACTTGGAATTAAGTGTTATTGGCGTTAATCCTTGTTGTAAGATCTTTGAAATTTGTTTTTGTTGTAACATTTTATTTCCAATATATTTTAGCTCCCCTTTTTGGACTGTTCTCTTTGAATTGAATTTGATCAGAGTATGTTATTATCAATTATCTATTTGTTCAAGATTATGATGATAAATGATGTGTGAGTTCGTTTGCTTCTTGGATAGACCTGCCGAAAAACTCAATTTCTCTTGGGTTTTTTTTCCCAATACACACTTTCGTCAAAGAAAAAATGTTTCTTCTCCAGCACTCGCCAATCGTGATAAACCCATGCCCACTAGAGAAACATGCTGCAATACGAATACCATGTACTAACTTTGATTGTTGTATAAATAAAAATATATATTCTATATATATGTGTATCTATATCTGTGCATGTGTCCATGATACACAATCTATAAGGCAAATAACCCAGTTCTTTTCTTCCCAAATGGATAAATAATTAATGCTGCTGCAAATAATCCCACACTAATACCAATGGATACTTCCACCATTGTTGCACCAAAACTCAATGAACTAGCATCATTTGTTACTGTTCCACCATTGTTACTACTACTTTTGTTTGTAATTTGATCTGCAGTGTTCAAACCAGATATCAATGAACTCTTGGAGGCAATACCGGAAGGAACTTGGACAAAAATTGCCGGTAACATGGCAGACACTGCCATCCCCTTCCAGATTCGTGAATACAAGTTACCCAAAACTCCAACAATAAATGCACCAATACATGCAGTAAATTCAGTCACTGTAGAAAAATGCTTCCCGGCAAAAAATGACCCGATATAACCAATACCAGCAATAACAATCATAATTGGTACCTGACTCCATCGAGCTTGGTTGATTAACCCTAAACATAAGGCAAACATCGGGACAAACAAAATTCTCCACTTCTCGTCAATGGCGTGACCCAGTGCACAAGAATTGGCCGAAGTGGCATTGTGATCAATCCATCCATATAATGCTGCACCCAAAGTAATACCAAACCCTAAGAATAACGAATAAATAACGGCATAGAACATTCGAACCGCCCCTGCCACCAAATTTCTTGACTGTAATTCTAGCGATCCACACAAAATGATGTAACCGGGCAAGATAATCGCCAATGAACCTTGAGCAATGGCCAGGAAACAAAATAAATCTCCACCTTTGATCGATCCAATTCCTCGAGCAATGAAAGCCACTACAATGGCTGCTGAAACTTCAAACACTGAGGAATACAAATTGGATATAGATGAAACATAAAATTGCAAATATCCAACACATAACCCAACACCAAATGATATAGGTAAGTCTAACCATCCACCTTCAAATGCAAATGGTGTCACAGCTAATGAGCCCAACCCATAAAACAAAACACACAACCATGGTGGGTATCTACTTTTGCTTTTCAATAAGTCATCAAGCTTTTTGGAAGCATCTTCAACCCCAATCAAATCATGAATCACCGCTTTATAAATCTTATGAGTGTCGGCCAACTTGGATAAATTGATTCCTTGGGCACACCTGACTAAATGCACTTCAGAAGTTCTTGTGGCTGCATCACCAAACGAGACTAACATACATCCAGGGAAATAAATAAATTGTCCGTCAATCTCCAACACTCTTGATGTCATAACCATATACTCTTCTAAACGATGTGTTGGTGCTCCAAACAACATCAACGCACGACACATATTCATAATAAATCGTTGACGTTGCAATATGTCGGCAATATGAACAGTGATTCTCAATCTTTCCGCACGTTGTTTATGTCTCAATTTTTTCAACTTTTGTACTGGTTCTGTTGTCTTTTTCTTGGGCATTTTTGGGCGTGCATTTTGGAATGATGGTAAATTGGCATTCATTTTATTGTCATCGTCATAGCCATTAGAAAATTCATCCTTGTCGTTGGAAAACTCTTCCAGGTTTGATGAACCTTGAGTTTCAACTGTGTTTGTACGAGTATGCGAGTGGTGTTTGAGTTTATTAGCTGCTTTATTGAACATAGCCTTGGAACCACCTTTTATTCCCAGTTTTAATTTGTGTTGCAAGTCGACATTCAGGGAACTCTTGGAATCCTTATAGTCATCTGAATCGTAACTATCATCAAATGATGATAATGCTGTGCCACTAGTACCAGTACTGACTCTACTCAACGAGCTGGCCGATTTTTGTTCTTGCGGATTTTGGTATAATCTTAACAACGACGACAAAACCCCAGCTTGAACTTGTTTTGGCGGTGCAATGTAATCACCATCCATATCATGAAGAAAATCATTGGGTGCTTGGTGAAGCTCTTGATTGTCGGCATTTGTTCCACGTAAAAATAAATCTGGATTTGGTGTATAAAATGGGTTTTCAGCTTTTTTGCGTTCTTCTGAGGCGCGTCTACGTGCTAGCTCCTCGTCTTCTCCTGGAGATGACGTCGACGATGATGATTCCACTGTAGTTGATTGTTGGTTGTTTTCATTATTGTTTGACTTTTCATTGAGTAAATGCTGGTTTGGACTTTGACTAGGAGTGATTTCAGTGCTAGGAGCAGCACTCGATTGTTGAGAATGATCTAAGTTACTAGCGCCAGCACCGGGAACATGTTGTTGTATCAATTGTTTTGCCTCTTCACTTAAATCCTCATAATTCAATGGTTGCATTTCAAAGGCATCACGGTCATTTTCATGTGCTGCAAAGCCCACCCTTCTCTCTTCATCAAGGTTCCACTCTCCCTCATCTTCTTCTCTAATTACTCTTGAAGCACCTGGTGCTAAACCACCACCGCTCAACCCCTGATTAGTCCCAAAATTCAAAACACGACCTAAAAAGGTATCACTATGGGAAATATCTTGGTTTGTTGAATCAACTGGAGTAGAATCAACTAATGACATTTTTCTTAATATTCCCTTGAGTCCTCCTCCACTGTTAATGTTCCCAGACGAGGTACTTCTCCTTCCAGAGCTTTCTCGAGAATGATTGGAGTTTGTCGATCTTCTTCCCGTCGGTGGTATTGGTGCTCGCGTATCAGTAGTCTCACTCATAGATTTTTTTCTTGAGAGGCGACTTGAGCGACCCGATGAAGCATTGGAATATGTCTTGTGAACTGTTTGTGGCACTTCGTCATCATCTTCTTCGTCTTCATCAGATGAATCTGTTTCGTAGTATTGTTGTGGTGGGTGATTTTGATTCAAAACAGCAAAGTCACTATGTGTCTCATCTTCAACCTCGTCTAGATTATTGCCATCATCGTCACTACTGTCGTCACCTTGGCCATGCAAAGATTTAGGTTTAATTCCATCTGCATTGAATTGAAAATGAGATAAATTGTTTTTTGTGTCAGCAAAAACATTCAATTTTTTGTTATCGTTAAGCTTATCACCATAAAAAGCGGCATTGTCATCGTCATCATCGTCGTCGTCTGAACTAACATGTGTTGAAGATGTAGGTGAGATGAGACTTCTTCTATTCGTCCCTGCAGATGAACTCCCCAAATGTTTGTTAGCATTGTTGTTGTTGTTGTTAATGCTGTTACCAAATTTATGATTGCTGCCGGTTGTTATCTTCTTCGCCTTGGCTAAGTTACTGGCGGTTTGTTTAGCAATAGTTGGTTTTTCATGCTTTTTATGATTTTGTTTTCTGATTTCTTGTAAATTTAATTGTCGCTGAGGTAATTGAATGTGAAAGTGATTACTAGGCTCTTCATCTGACGATGAAGTGTCATATGTTGGACGATTATCCGACATTTATTAATATTTTTCAAGAATGTTTGAAAGTTTATGTTTCTAGCAAATTGATAAATAGAAAAGATGGATGAGTATACTTCTAGCTAATCTCCTGTACAGTGGTGTGACGGAGTAAACTTTGATAACAACTAATGTATATGTGTGAAAAATAAAGGAAAAAAAAAAGAAATAAGAATTGACTTTCCAAAAGAATAAAAGTAGCAAATGGATGAACGTAGTCTCAAGAAAACTAGAACGAATATATATATTTATATATCGAAAGGGAGGTTAAACGTAATCATTGATGTGTATTTTATATATAGAAGTATTATGCTAACTAAAAGAAAAAAGAAAAGAAAGAAAAAGAGGAAAAATGACAAAAGAGAATTTTGCGTCACTCACACACTACTAATACTAAAAGTAAAACTAGTCACAAAAATTAAGTGAGAAATCAATCAATCAATAATTCATAAAATCCGCAATTCTCAATGACATCACAAAAAAAAAAGGAATATTATCTTTCCAATTCTTATTAAGAACAAGTTTCAGAATCCGAAAAAGTGACGAAACTTATCATAATTGTACGAATATTCTTATCAAACACACCCTGGACCATTGTCGAGTTATATCAGTTTGTATGTACAAAATTTTTCAAGATAGACTCTAACCTCGAGCAACATATGATTTGGACCTATACCATTTGTTTACCTTATTCTGCACAATGAAAGGGACAGATTCTCTTTTGTAAAATTGTCAGGGCTTTCTTGGATTAGTGCTTCAACAGATCAACCACTCAATTGTATATCTAGACAGGATCATCTTTTGTATTACGTAAATCAAGATGTTACATGATCGTACACAAAAATGTCATTCCAATTCCCTTTCGCGTATGATTTTGCATTCTCAAAACCTTTTTCCTTTTTTTTTGGTGTTTTGTTTATCTGTCAAGGCGGCCTGTGCTGTGATGTGATGTAATGTGAGTTATTTTATTCTTTCCCTTCTTATCGCATCCAAAACCTTATATTGACCTATTGTAATTTACCTTCATTTGATTCCTATTTATTTCTGAAAGCCACCATGAGTTTATCAGAAGTTCATCAATTGTAATCAAAGTGTATATGTATCGACAATTTTGTCTTCTGACCTACCCATCACAATGTGTTCTGGCAATGTGCAAAACAAAAAAAGCTTTTATATTGTTATAATTGCTACCATTTCTGTGTAATTACACAATTTAATTAGGTCCAACTTCCGCCTCCTCCTTTGATTACTTACTTTTTAATTCACTCAGAAATACCGACGATGGATATGAATTGCACTACTTCCTCTATTATCTCTGCACCTGTGGGTGAAGTACTCTAACACACCGAAATTTCTTCTTATTGTTAATTTTTCTTGATTACAAGCTGATCCAAATCAAACCCAGCTTTCAACTTTAGTAACACCAAGTAGTTTCCATTTTAACCAATATGTTTTATAGATGCTATCCTATTTTCAGTCCTTGGTCCGTCTCAGGCCGAAGCAATTGGGCCGAGTTTAGTATTTGGCACACGACATTTTGCGGGAACGGAAAAATTTTTTCAAAATCAAAACAAAACAAAACAAAACAAAATCACAACAACTATATCAGGCCCACACAGTTACATCAAAAAGAGTATTGAGATTGTCTTGATTACTTGAAGACCCGAAAGAAATTAACCACCAAAGACAACGCGTACTTGTGGCAATACAAGAGTTTGGAAGCACATTGAATTATCAAGAACTGAGAATATAAACCCATCACAAAAGAATTAAAAAAAAACAGCATTAAGACCTATTAGCAATGATTAATTTCGACGAGTTTCCTCCAAAATATGATCCGAGCTTGAGACCTCCAGCATTGACCACGGGGTTAATTGTATTCACCTTTATGTTGTGTGTTATCAAATCAGTGACATCGTACACCTTTGAATCTTTGATTTTGTATCCTCGGGCCCCGTTAGACTTGAATTTAAATAGCATCTCGCTTTATTCATTATTTCATGTCAATTTCTTCCATTGGATCTGTAATATTTTTACATTGGCTACCCCCTTGGCCGTATTTGAAACAAGAAACGGTACTATTCACACTGGGGTAACTTTGAATTTATTAACAGTGATTGCTGCCTTGCAATATTGTATTGTGGGATTGATTTTTTATCCTAATACCGGGGTTATTGGCTTATCAGGTATTGCCTTTCTGTTGATGAGTTATATGGCGTACCATGAATCCAAATTCAGACCAATAATGCATACCTTTCATCTAAGCAACAGTTTGGAAATCAAACTCTACACTTTATACGTACCATTCGTTGTGGCAATTGTATTTATGATTTTGTTTCCTTCCAGTTCATTACCGGGCCACTTATTTGGAATCACGACAGGTTATTTGCTAAGCTATGGCTACATTGATAAATTATACCCACCATCTAAAGTGATTACCACTATTGAAAACAAATTAAGCTCGTTGATTAACTTTTTAGAATTGATCGTCACATTCTATAAGGAAGAAGAAAGTTTGGTAACAAGAGGAAGTGTTGGGTATAAGCCACTTTTTAATCAGGATATTGAACATGGTGCAGCTAATGCCGCATCACATGGTTCAAGTGCGTTTGTCGGTGAAACTAGAGTATTAGGAACAAGAGAGTCGACTGTATAGATTATCTGAGAAAAAATATATAATAACCAAATCAAAGTAAATGCAAGAGGAGTGTTGTAGTTAATAATTGAATTGTCATTTTTCGATTGGCCAGACCAAATTGATATATTGGCTTTTGGTTCTCTTTCCTCCTCAACTCAATCTCTAATTATTAGTTCCACAATCTCAAAAATACTTTAACAAACGGGTATATTGCTGATATTCTGATTAAAACATTTGATCGTTTTATGTGGGGTTTCACTAGTTAGTACGTTGCAATTAGTAGTAGTGTCTAAATTGTTAAAACTGTCTGGGGTTAAGTGGAAGGAGGGAAAAGAGAACGCTTGCAGGCTGAGAGACAAAAAAAAAAGATTTCAAAGGAAAATGAGGGTCAAGAAAGGAAAACACAAGAAAAAGATTTCTGAGGAATTAATCAACAAAAACCATTTTCGTTCTTCATTTACACCCTTTCCCATAAAATTCTGGTGGATTTCAAGCTTGTTAGTTGATAAATGTCATATGCAATACCAATTTTGCAACTGCTACCACTATTGACACCATTACAACAACATCAATAAAACGCTCAACCGATCAGATTGCATTCGAGCACATATTTCCCCAATCTTTTTTTTTGTTTTACTTTCTCTCTGTTACCATGGCTAATCCAACAACACATGATAATTCTATCGACGACAATACAAACGCAACATCACAGAAATTTACTAGTAATACCAAACGAAAGAATAAACGCAATAAACAAAGATACAAGAACAAGAGCCAGCATTTCAACAAACCTACTGAATCTCTGCAAAAGTCACCCGAATCTTCCATAATGGCAGATGATGATGTTACAGACCACCAAGTACAGCAACAAACTACAGACAGAGACAATAGCACAAATCTTAATATGACAACTGTGACGACGACGACGCCGCCGCCTCCACCTCCACCTCCACCTCCACAACATGCTCAGGAAGCCAATGTGTACAAATCGCCGCGAAAGGAGGCTATTATGCGATACAAACAGAATCATGATAACACCTTTAATCAACTATTCGACATTAAAGAAAACTTGAAATCAAAAGAAAATGATGATAAACAGTCCCAATTGCAACAGGCTACTGGTGGAAATCAAGTGAATAGCAACCACAACAATGGTAATCACAATATATCTTTGGATTTGGATGAAAAAGTTACTCTATTTAAATACAAATCGCTGAAAATTTTGGAATTGGTAAACCAAAACAATGCCAATGGCTCTTTGCTAGCACATGGGATATTTGAGATTTTCCAGCTACATCAAGGCGATGTGACTTATTTGTCCTGCGGTAATAACTTTATTTACCCATTATTGCCCAAAATCAAGGTTTTCAGAATAAATTCAAATCAATTCTTGCTACCATTAGTCAATCCGGAACGATACTGGAAAATATTTATAAACAGCGAAGAATTGAATGTAATTAACAATCTAATCAACGTTTTCCAAAGAAATGTTCAATTTATAAGTTTACATGAATCAGAAAATAAAAATGCTCCAGAGCCTAAGCTGCAATTTGAGTTCACAGATAGTATCAACACAAAACCAAAGGAATTGGAATCTCCTCCAAGAAATATTTATATTTCTAACGAAATCCCTGATTCCCCTCCATCCGCTCCTATATCTCCAGGCCACATTCAAACTACCTTCCACCTATCGCCACAAGGGAGAGTCGCCTCCCACCAGCATCGACAACAACAAGGTCAGGCATTTCCTGATACTCTTTCACAACCACATCTTTATAAAAAAGAGTCAATGCAGTCGTTGAATACCAATATTGCCTGTCTCGATATAAACTCAAAATTATTGTTACACCAACCTAAACCAAAGAAGCCATTGTCGCTGAATCAAGCTTACAACCTTCGTCATAACCAAAACCAAAACCAAAATTACAACCATAATCACGGTCACAGCCAGAAGTACCCCGCTATTGATGAAAAATCTGAGTCGTCGATGGATTCTTTGCTAGATGAATATGAGGAGAATATCCACAAATCAATGACTATTGCCCTGCGTCCGCAATCACGGCAGCCATCTATAGTATCGGCGCATCATAAACGATTACCGGCCACTCATTATAATCGAAGCCATTATAATAATCAAGGAAATCTTAATGATGATGGAGTAGCACAATATTATCCTACGGAAACCCGGACTCAACAATTCCCTCAAAGTAATAATGGCCATAATAGGAGCCGAAGATCTTCAAAAAGTGATTTGTATATTAATGAGAGTGGTTGGATGGAACCCAATCTCAATAGTCAAACTCACAATTATAACAATAACAATTATAAGAAAATCCCAAAATCTCGCTCCACCTACAGTATCAATAGTGCTACAACTGACTTATATCAAATTTATAAAAATATTCCCTTGAGAAATAGTGAAATCGATAGACGTGATGAAGATTCAAAATCAATCAAGTCGATGTCGAGGTTACCTTCAGCTAGAACTTTATCTATATACCAGTCTGATATGAATAGGCGAAGACAAAGTGCTTATTTTGCATCAACTGCAAAAACAAATCCTAAATTGAATAGTGATGTCAAGTTAAATTCGCAAGAGATCTATCGGATGTTGAGTTCAAAGCCTGATAAGCCGGTTTTGAAAACCCCCATGAATGACAATGCAGTGAAAAACAGTGGTTTTGCAGCTAGATTATTTGGCTGGTAAGAGAAACATTGATTCTAGTAACATCCCATCTCTGCGATATTGAAAGAGTGATGATGAGATTAACCAGTATCTGAAGTTTACACCTCTTTGATGCTTTCCTTTTTTTTTTTCTTTCTGATTTACAAAAAAAAGAAAATATATTATTTATATATATACAAAGTTTATAAAAAATAAACAAAAATGAAAATGAAAACGAAAATGAAAGTTTTAGTCTATTTTTCTTTCTTTTTTTCTTTCTTCTTTTATTTACAAAGCACCTGGAGCTGGAGCACCTGGGATAGGATTACCATTAGCGTCGACTAAACCTTGTTGCATTAACATCAATTGTTCATTACCAGCAGCCTCAAATTGCAAACCCAAACCCAAACGAGATGTATTCTTGAATTGATCAATTTCTCCAGAAAATAATATGGAAACAGTTGGCATGATTCTCTTTTCTAAAAATGCACTGATCTTACCCTTTGAATCCAATTGACCTCTGAAAACGGCAGTTCTGTATTCATACTTGGCACCAATAGTAGTTTGACCTTCAATGACTGGTTCAAAACCAACACCCATTAATGGATCAGCAACTTGTTTCATAGTGGCAGCAACTTGGGTTTCTAAACCAGCTTCGACTTTATCAGTGACCTTTCTCCAGAAACTTGCAATCAAAGCACCTTGAGCTTGGAGTTGAGCAGAGGCGATCCAGTTGCCTGCATTATAACGAGCAACATAAGAAACAGCTGTGTCTGGTGGTGCTAATGGTTGCTTGGAGTACATGGTTTCCAAACCGACTGCCAACTTGGATGACAAGGATTGTAAAATAGATCCAACAACAACTCCACTGAATTCATTACCTGATAAAAAGTTAGGGTTCAAAGTTTTGACATTGATAGAACAATCATTAGCTTGATAATCTTGTTCTAATTGGATCATGGATGGTTGTCCATGAGCTAATTGTAATGTGACTTTGGAAATGTTTGATTTGTCCCATCCGTAATTGATTCTACCAGAAAATGATAAATCATTGTCAATGTTACCTTGTAAGAAATAATCATCGGTGGCATATAAGGCACTGAAAGCATAGGCTGGTAAAACGTTGGATCCAATACTTAAAGTGTGGGATGTTTGGAATGCTGGCATCATGGAAAAGGCTTTGTTTAAATCAGCTCTCAACCCTGTGAAGAAATATTGACCCAAAAACACATCACGGGCAACCTCCTTGTTCAAGTTTTCAATTGTTCCCGGGTTGGTTAATCCCAATGATTTACGGTGTTCGTTTATAGTGATATAAACATCGTTGATGTAACTGAAAACTGGGTTTGATGACCACAATCCATTTTGCTTTGGTGGTTCGGTTGTCACTTGAGGCAACGTTGGGATGCTCAACTTGGCTATGTCAGTAGAGCCTAATGGTGGATTAATCTGTTGAGACATTGTAGATTTCAAAAATGCTTCTTGAAAATAAATAAGCTGGAAGCAAAAAGGGAAGTTTTTCTTGAAAAGAGTTCAGTTCAAATCTTTTTCCTTCTAACTGAAGCCCAAAAAAAAAATTAATTGTTGAACTTTTCACTATTACTGGCAAAAAACGATGAAAAAAAAACTCTTTTTTTTCTTCTTCTGTCACTTTATTGATACATGGACACACACACATATTTTTACTTTCTGTATTATTCAGATCTTTACTCGTTGAAAAAAAATTTTTTTTTTCAAAGCAAATCCATGTTCACATATACACGACCCTTATCATAACTGTGATATTAAAGATACAACTACATCACATTACTGTTACACACTCCTTATTCAGCTACACATTAGTGTACTATAAAGGACAGTTATTGTCTTTTCTGTTTAGTTTATTTGTTGTATTTAACAATGACATAGCTAGCTGTTGTCGTCACACTCTGGCGTACTTCATTGATACAATCACATACAAAGAGTATCTTTAGTTTTCATTGCAATTGGTTCAGGTAATAGAGTAGAGATTATCTCTACGATCGTGTACAAGACAAAGTCTTCTATTAGTTTACTTCAGGACAAGCTCCATATCTCTTCTCCATCAACTATGATTGATACTTATATTTGGGTAGGGAAGTTTGTTTGATATATTACATAATAGCTATATCAGTTGTCAGCTTACATTTAATTGCTATTTTTGATATATCGTGAGTTGATATAACGGTTCTTAATCCAGTTATACTGAGGGCCAAGCATTTATAGTTTTTTCGTCATTTTTGTTTAAGACTAGTTTGTTTTGAAACATGCTTGAGGGTTCCACTTTCAACTGTTCATATGTTCCATCGTTTGAATCTGACTTTTTCATCCACATCCATACCTAATAGCTTTTGAAGTTGGAAATAGCTTGTTTATTAATGGTCAAGTACAAAGATTGCTTTTGTCTTGATTTCCCAGAAACTTGAGTATTACAATATACCAAATGTAAACTTTTTCGATTCTCAATTTACTTTGAGGGCATTGTCGCAAATGGAGATTCCTTACGATGGTATATAACCTTTGATATTGAAGGCTAAATATTTTGATTGAAAAGTTTATACTGTGCCTCCTTCTCATTTGAAGCTAATCATTTTTTTGAGCTATTGAGGTTGCTACTAAAACTCATTAATGGCGACCCCAATATAGATTACGATTGGATACTAAGAAATATCCTGAACCACTACTGCAGAAACGTGTAAAAATGTATAGCTAGCTGTGATTATTTGAAGATAATGAGGCTCTAACAAAACTGAAGTCGGCTGTGATCTGGGGTTTGACTTGATTGCAGGGACAGATTTTTGTCGACTCGGAATCAAGTGATAACTGGACTCATTAGGCGAAGGTCTGGCAACTAAATTTCTTAATACTATACGGCGTCACTCACCAGGAGTTTGACTACCGTATGGCAAAATATGAATCTGATTCTCAACTCCTACAAATCTCACAATCTCTTGGCACTACAATGTAATGACTATTTAGTTGTCGATATTCATAAATGCGCTACCATTTCTAATTCTTTTATTTCAGATTTCAACGAATTTTGATCAAAATAAATGTGGTTTAACTTAATCTGGTCCTCAAGTTGATGTGAAAAACCACATTGCCACTTTTAGAAATCTTCTAATACTGCTTTATTTTTGCAAAAGCATTTTATACTAACTGCTAATACATTGAAAAGAAGATCATCAGAATTCACATAATGTCAAAGAGTATTACGAATATAAGGAAAAAACTCACGTATTATTCTACAGTAAGCCGAAACAGAACAATAGTGCTAGATGAAAACTATGAATAGAGTTTAGCAATCTTGCTGTATACTGTTGTCTAAGTCACAATTAGTGTAATTTAGACAGCGAGCACATCATTAACCGAATTAATCTTGCAATTTATGATAGTTCAGGCAAACTACTAAACATTTCTAGCAAATACAAATTCCAGACAAAATAAAGCATCACAAGTAAGTTGCAAAAATTCGGCTATACACTAGACGTTTCTCAAATCATATAACATTCAAATAATACCATGATTATTTATCGCTACTGCTTACCATAATAGATGCTTAAAGCAACTAAAATTAAGCTACTGGAAAGCTCCAGTGGTTACATGTGCCAAGTAGTCTTACCATTATTTACCACCAATAACGAACACAATTGCCCGAATAAAACCTGCTGAATCAGACATGCCTGAATCAACTCTTTAAGTCAATCATTCAAAAACCTAGATACGAAGACAATCCATTTGCAATATCATACTCCACAGTCGCTACAAAATTGTTCTCTCAAACTAAACAATCGCATTAGAAGCTGCCTATTTCTACTTTCAATATCTCTAGTAAGCACACACAAATCATGCACAGGCTCTTATAGCAAGTATTCTTAATATCACGTAATGTGTGCAACATTCATTTGCAGGTATATGACAAACTATTCTGTTCTTAAACTTCCAATACGCTAGCTGGAAGAAGTAGCCCACATATCTAATCCCCTCACAATCCTGCTTCCGTTGCCTCCAGCAAGCAATGTTGCATTCGCCAAACCCTAAAATAATTTTAACAACAGCCAACAATTGGTTTACTCTTATCGAAACTAGGCCCGTTACGCAATACTTCCTAACATTGATAATTTTTTCACCAGAGAAGTAATCCTACTGGCAAAATCAAAGGCTCCATGTAAATTTCTTTGTTCAAAAATAACATCCATATGAACAAAACCATGATAAATTGATCGATACCTTACCATCAAGATAACCAGTGACAAATCCAAGCTCAACTGAATAGGAACAAACTATTGAACATAAGATATTAAATCCCTTATTCTACCAATAAATGCAACTCCACAATCTTGCTCAAATTAACAAACAATGTAGGTTTCTCTTAACAAACGCTATAATAACAAAATTCACTACAAACAAACAAGAACCAAATACGCAAATCACAGTTCCTACATAAACAAACTCTGGATCCCACCACCTCTGCACTAATCTACAATGCAAATTAAATTTACAGTCGAACAATCTTTCTCCATCTATGTGTACACCATTGTTACCTAATCAATAAGACATCTCAACATCCACAAAAAACCAAACTCCTTAAAATCTCAAATAAATCCAAATATGCATTAATCCCCAATTATCAACGTAAATCTTTTAAGCGTCTTAAAAAAAGCAGCTTGAGTTTAACATACACACATTCTTATATACAATTACTCCATATACTTACATCGCTACAGGCCATTTGTTTTTACCCAAGCTTCAATAGACTCCTACTAAATAAATCATCTCTCCATCTCTATCTTTTACCTAAACCAAAAACCCATTTCTCCTATAAATCTTACATGACTACTACCCCATAGGCTTTGATCAACATCACCATCAACAAAACCACCAACCTCTTCAATCATTCTCAACATCCTCAACAGGGAAATATCAATTATCCTTAAACATTAAAGCGATCAGCTGGCTCACAACCAGATTTCATACCTGAAATTTGCAGAAGATTCCCTACAGTTGGCACTAATAGTTTATATATACATTAGTATATCTCAACTACTACATTCAATACTGGATCAGCTTTGTAGAATATTCTCCCTCGTCAATAGATCCTAAATTGACAACTCTATTGGCGTAACAATCACAACCTGTTACCTTAGTCACAAACGTACAAACCTAATGTGCGTACAAATCTAGATGAGTTTCATATACAGTCAGCTAACATGAAGCGTTCACATGGTTTTCATGGACAGATTCACACAGTGTAGACCAAGTCTTTTGGCAAAGAAGAAGCTCACTAACTCTATCATTTCCTACAATATTTTCTTGCATGATTAAAGTTAAAAATTCAAATCAAACCTAATAAGAGATTTACAGCCAGCAGCGAATATATTGGGAAAAATCACCTAAGCATACCTGACACTGTCGTTTCCCATAGCATTGCCAAAACAAAGAAATTCAAATCAATAGCCATTCACAACAATAACTAAAAAAACGTAGCACCGTTGCAGCAACCAAGGTAAAACAAATATAGAGTTGCACGATAAGTGGTCAAGATGAAGTAAACACTCATACCTTCATTTGCTTCTATGAGGGTCTTGCACTAGTAATAGTATGAGAAACTCCTACTAGCTTGTTTGTTCAAATCTTAGTTTTCTAAAATTATTACAATGCTATAGAAAAAATATTCGGGCAAGAGATTATTAAACCAAGAATTACAGGTAATAGAAAGAAGTACTTTCTCAAATAATAGAATAAGAAAAAATGTCCCTATGATGTCAGGACATTCCACTACCAGGAAATAAGATTCAAAAAACTCTTGTTTGCTTACATTATCTATCGAAGGGAAACATAATAATTTGTGTCTCAAGTACTCGAGATGAGATTGCTAGTTCCCAAATGAGTGGTAACTAAATTTACCTATTCATTAAGTGTTGAAACTAAAATAATGCATTCCTTCATCAACCATCACTTCTAATATTACTTGGAGAATTATCCAGCAAATGGTTGCTAAATACGCTATGTGTAATAGTGTTAGAACATCTGTTTGGCGCAAAGTTGCAAACCCAATACGTGCTCTTAACAAGTATGCTGTTTACATAATTGAATAAGCTTAGTCGAAAATTGTAGAGGAGATCGTGTTTCAGAGACTCTGTGCTTTTGAACCAGGAAGTGTGCTAGTCCAACAGTAGGTATATGAAGTAGCAATTTGAATGGGTAGAATTTGTTTATGCTGTAATGTTTTGATGATGTCAGTTGCATGTTTCACTTCTTAACTTAGTGCAAGCTTTTGTATTTTCAACGTAGATTAGTTGAAAAAATTATTTTAGTTTGCTTTTTTGGAGTATATTTGGAATTGTATATATTGTAAGCTAGCTTTCAAGTTTTATCCTGTAATTATAGAGCAAGTATTATAGCTGGATCAAAGGAGTGCTTTTCGTTTGCTGCTAAGATGGTAACTCCATTTGAGTATGCCAGTTTCTGTATCTAGAAGACTTCTTTTGGCCAAGCATATAATGGTTTAGATACAAATGGATTTTGGATTAAAGCCTGGTCAGGGGTGTAGAAAATTATCAATTATCGCTTGATAGCGATCAGTGGGTTCAGCAATTGTTCTGACATTGGGTACAAATAGTTTCGTTCTTCGACAGCTGACCTAGGCTGGCATGATGATAGAGATGATATATGAGTTAATAATATAGAGTACCATTGTGGTGGCTCATGTTTTTGGCTTTTAGTGGTGTACAGGAAGGATCGTTTCAATGTAATTTTTTAGGTTGCAAAAGTAGCTATCTTGCTACATAAGCTTTGAGTAATTGTGTTGTGTTTGGCAGCAGAGCTTGCTTTGTTGGTGGTTTTAAAGGTGATAACAGAGATATACAAATTGCTGGTTTCATGATACGGTCTCGTTTGATTGAAGTATCTATTTGAATGGTTACTAAAATATGTTGTGTTTGACAGATATAGGTAGATTGTATGATTTGTAATCGATATTGATTAAGTTTGTTTGTAATATGGTTTTAGTGAATTGAAGACTATAGTGATACAAAGCATGTTGGGTATTCTGTACATGGAGTAGGAATTAATGGTATTGTTAGCGGGCATTTTTGTGATTAGGTTTGTCTATATCTTGCCAGGTCATTTAGTGATCGATCAGTTTGTTCAAAAGTTGGGAGGCTACGACAATATTGATTGAATTTATAGCGGAAAATGGATGACAATTAAAGGTTACGTGACGCTTTTTGCTTTTTAGGGGAGGTGCAGTGTGGTGCATGTGTTGTAGTGGGTTTGGTCCATGAAAATGTAGTTCGAGTTGTTTGGGTAGATAGAGGTTTGTGCTCTTAAGTCTTTTTTGTATAGAGCTAGAGTTGTCTAAGTTTTGATATAAATTTGGGTTTGGAGGAGTAATATAATTAGTCACGTTTATATTCAGTTTTTGAAGAGGTGTGTTGAAGGTTTTGTTGTGATATTGGTTTGAATTCTGTCATGGAGTGGTTAATTTTATATTTTACAATTGTTTTTGGTATAGACGGGTATGAATTGATGTTCTGTTCTGAATGAATTGCGATGTGTTGCACATGGATGCTGTAAATGGTTGTGTTTTCATGGGGGCATTTGTTGATTTTAAAGTTGTATGTATGGTACAGAAATCTGAGATTTTCATTGAAATCAATGGATCGAGAAAGAGTTCCAAGATAGTGCAGAGCAATGGCCCTTGTGATTGTTAGAACGGAAGAAGGGTGGTCGCAATCTGTCAAGCTTGTTAAAGTGTTTTACAGTGTGTGGAAGACAAAGTAGATTGAGTAAGCATATATGCTTGTTTAAGAGATAAACTTAATTCGATCAGTTTAGTCAAGCTTATAGATTATATTGATGTACGAACCCTTGTTCCATCATTAATCTATATAGGTTATTTAATTTGCATAAGTACGAGCAACGGAATCAGAATATTCCCCAAATGCAGCTCACAGCTTTAGGTCATACAATCCAGTTTGCTAATGAGCAAATCGAAAATCCAATCTTCTAGCACCCTCAACTTTGCTATTCTTACGATAGTCATCCTTTTCCTCCTCAGACATTGCATTCCATATCTTATCTCTTCGTTTGTTCTTGAACACATAGTACGCTTTAGTCAACATTATTATAGGTATCGTGGCCATTTCAACAAAGAACAACTGCATGTTTCCTCTTTTATACAATGGCAAATCATCTTTCCGGTATACATTTTGGCCAATGATGCTACTCAACTGAACCGACATGTTGTACAAAGCAGAACTAATCGATCTTGTTCTTACTCCATTGGAATTTCTTGAGACCCATGCAACTAAAATAGCATGAATATATGGCTGCCCAGAATATAAAGTGTTGAGAACGTAGGTAGGCCACACTTGCTTGCCTGATCCGGGCCACCATCTAATTACAGCCATTATTGTGGCCGAATAAATCGGAGCTATAAGACAGACACCGGATCTTTCGTTGATAAATTCTGAGAGCCAGGTAATTAATAGCAAAAAGCCAATATGCAACACCTTAGGTGGAATCATCAACAAGTTTGTGTCAAAAGTGGAAAACCCCATTTGACGGTTCAATAGAGCGAAATAAGACCCAAACGTAGAAGATCCAATGAAGTTAATTAGTCCAATTGCCATAAGCGGGAAGATGTCGACGTCACGGAAACTCTTGATGATCTGTTTGATGGTCAATCCTTGTCTGTTGTGCATGGATCCCTTTGTAGGATCATCTCTCAATATTCTGTTGACAACAATTTTCACTTCACGGTCAGTGAACCAGCCCTTGGGATGCATCCAATTTTTCGTCTGCACAGCTGAGGGGACCATCAAGTAGAAGGAAAATATACCAATTAGTAACGTAAAGGCACCTTCAAGCAAAAATAACCATCTCCAACCCGCCATGCCAGCAAGACCCCTCATTCTCAAAATACCGAAGGCTGCTAAAGAATTGAATATATCCACCAATGACAAAGTTGTCCAAAACCAGGATAATCTAACTGGCAACTCTTTCCCCGTGAAAAAGTAGCTCAACCATAACACCAAGTCTGCGATGAAACCTCCTTCTATTGCCCCAATCAATAACCTTGTGACAAAAAATGATGCTTTGCCTGACAAGGCAGCTTGGCACATGGCAACGATACTCCAAGCACAAATCTGAATGGGAATGAAAATGTCTGGACCTAAAGCCTTTGAGATCAACTGGGAAGGGATTTCTGCCAACAAGAATGCAACTCTGAAAATAGTGTTGCCAGCGTTGTAATCGTTTGTTGTCAAACCTAAGTCGTCCAAAAAGTTGTCGCTTGTTGCGTTACTCAAGTTACCTCTATCGACTTGAAGGGCAATAAACATAAAGCAAGCTGTCAAAGCAACACGGTAATTCAATTTGCCAATTAGTTTTTTCTCCTCTTTTTCATCCCACTCAAAAAAGGGATCAAATGCAGAGTAGCTTTCATAGTTGGAGGTTCGATACATTGTGTCATAATACTCGGCGACCTTGGGATCTAAAAATGGATTTTTTGCTAATTGGTCACTTTCAAGAGATGATAATTCGTTATCGGAAGAAACTTGGATCTCGATGTTTTCTTTGGAATTCTTTTCGTCGATCACTTGTTGACTTTGATTTGTTTTGTTATGATCGTCTGTTTCAGAGTCTGGGGTATGCTTAGAACTATTGTCATAGCCATACTTGGTAGGTAAATCTCTCTTGTCTGACATGGTCTCTGTTGATCTGTTAATATGACCCATACATGTTATAATTATCAGTAAACGTCATCTCTTTTATACCTAGACATTTCTTATCAATATCAATGGTACCGGATCCACATTTTCAACAAATATTTCTTGGAAGTGTAACTATTGAGCTCCATGTTGTTTGAACCAGTAAAGAATTACAGCATTTTGTTTAGTATCACTGATGCCACATATTATGATTTCGACAAAAGTATACAATATGGCAACATAGAAGGCCAAGCATTTTATTCCAACTTCAAGGGTATTTTGGTATCTTGTTCAGTGGTGATGATTAGACAAGAAAAAAAAAAACTGGTAAAAATCCCAATTCTTTCGAACCGCTGTGGCATTCTAGTGAAACTTCCCCACCAAGAAAAATTGAAGTGGTTATGGAATTTTTCTTCAATCAATAGGGTTTTAAATGGCGTAGGATTCTGATACAACAAAAATATATTGCGAATATCTATTGTTACAATTATGTAATTAGCTTCTTCTTCTTCTATAAAGTGCTGTGGCGTATACACCTAATGGGAAAATCTAAAATCTAACCTCTTGGCGCCTTCATCTTTGGTGGTTTTTCTGTAAGCATCCTTTTCTTCCTCAGTCATGGCCTTCCACACCTTATTTCTTCTCTTGTTTTGCCAAACATAGTAGCCCTTGGCTAAGAGCAAAACAGGGATTAAAGTCAAAGTTATAAAAAACAATTGCATATTACCACGTTTGTATAAAGGCAAATCATCCTTTCTGTAAATGTTGGAGGCGATAATGGAACCCAATTGAACAAACATATTGTACACTGCCGATGATATTGATCTGGTTCTGACATGGTTTGAGTTTCTCGATACCCAAGAAACACAAATTGCGTGGATGTAAGGCTGCCCAACGTATAATGTGTTTAAAACATAAGTTGCCCAAATGTTTTTACCAGCACCTGGCCACCATCTTATAATAGCTATGAGTGGGAGAGCATAAAATGGTGCAATTAAAGCAACAAATGCCCTATCATTCACCTTTTCTGAAAACCAGGTAATCGCTAACAATAGTATAATATGCAAAACAGCTTGCGGGATGGTTAATAAGTTAGTGTTAAAAGTCGAGAATCCCAATTGCTTATTCATCAATGTAAAGTAGGCACCGAAGGTACTAGTACCGATGTAAGCAACAACACCAATAGCATAAATGGGCCAAAGATTGTAATCAGTTAAACTGTTCCAAAGTGCTTTAGGAGTGATTCCCTGTCTATTGTGCATGGATCCTTTTGTAGGGTCATCTCTCAAAATCCTGTTGACGACAATCTTCTCTTCACGGTCAGTAAACCAACCTTTGGGGTGCATCCAGTTTTTTGTTTGCACTGCTGATGGGACCATTAAATAGAATGCGGCAATACCAATTATAAGTGTAATTATACCTTCAAGTAAAAAGAGCCATCTCCACCCCTCTAATCCAGCCACACCTCTCATCCTTAAAATACCGAACGCTAACAATGAGGTACCAATTTGCACCAAGGATAAAGTGGTCCAGAACCATGATAATCTCACTGGTAACTCTTTACTTGTAAAGAAATAACTCAACCATAACACCAAGTCAGCGATGAACCCACCTTCTAAAATACCAATGAGAGCTCTAGTTACAAAAAATGATGTTTTTCCTTTTAAAGCTGCTTGGCACATAGCAACTATTGACCACGCACACATTTGGATTGGAATAAAGATATCTGGACCTAATGCTTTTGAAATTAATTGAGAAGGAAGCTCAGCAACCAAGAAACAAACGTAAAAAATAGTATTTCCCGTGTTGTAGTCATTTGTTGTCATACCCAAATCTTTCAATAAGTTATCACTGACTGCTTGTTGGAGATTCCCCCTATCAACTTGTAGCCCCACAAAAAGAATACATGCTGTCAATGCTACTCGGAGGTTGATCTTTTTAATCACTTTATTTTCTTCCTCTTTGCTCCAGGTGAATTGTGGATCGAAAGCACGATAACTTTCGTAATTTGAATCTTCGTATAAATCACGGTAATATTCCTCAACTTTGGGATCTAAAAACGGGTTCTTTGAAATCTCATCTGACTCTAAAGATGAATTTGATTCAGTGTATGTGATTATTTTATTGTCTTGTTTTTTTAAGGAGCTTGAAGTGTTGTTGGAAGCAATTGAGTTTGCACCCAGGTTGGCTATGTCTTTTTCTGTCACAGGCATTGTGTAGTAAAGGGTTGTTGGAGCAAGTTTTCTTGGATGTTAAAAGAAATTCTTGGTATTATAACCTTGGCATCTGGACTCCTTTTATAGAAGGGTTGGTCTATTTTGTCAGAAATTGATTTATGGACGAGATAAGACTAAAATATGATTCTTCTAAAATCACATAATTAATTAGCAATATCACTTATTATAAAAAAACTGTGGTGGCTGTCAATGATGTGATTGCAAATTTTTGTTACACAAAACTGGCACCACTATTATCCAAGCCTTCCGGTGAACGACTTCTAGAGTTCTGCATTATGAGAATAGGAATTGTAATTATATAGGTATTTTCTATGTTGTCTACTTGGCATCGTTGATGCAGCAAAATTATCGAGTAAAAGAATTGCTGCAATTAATTGGATTATAATATGACGAGATTCGAAGCACATTTCTAGATTTGTGTGACAATTCATTTAGCAGAACTCGCATTATCATAACAGCCACAGTAGTTCCAATTTAATTAAAGATCTATAAATTTAAAAAAAATCTGGTATTCACAATGGAACGGTTATCACTTTCATTAATTTCTTTTTTAGTAATAATAATTACAAATGGGGGCAATTACGTGATTTGAATTGGGGTGACTGAAATTAAAGGTGGCGACTTACGGCATTCTGGGATTTCATTGTTATTGATTTGAAACTGCGGCGGAGTTGGATGTCCTTCTTTATTATTATAAAGCTCAATGAAATGCAATATGTAAAACTTGTAGACTATATTCCATATACTTGTCTAGCAAAACCAATTTATTGCAAAAATTGGGTGATCATATTGTTGCTTTTTTTTTCTTGCAATTTTCTTGCAAATATTACGCAAAATTAAATTAGAAATTCTTCAATTTATATTGCAGTGCTGCCATTCTGTAATGAGCAATAAATGAATTATCAATCCACTATTGTTTTTCTTAATAAGTGACGAAGAGCAGGATCTCTACAGACTAACATATAATACATAGAAGTTATTAGGCGAACATGCTCAAAGCTCTTATGTTTTAAGCTTAAGCCAACAAATAAGGCCAAGAAGTTAGATCAAAGTTTTCCCCGAAAACTACCAAAAATAATATAATTTTGGCTTTCTACAGTGTTTTAAGCTCTATGGTTTATATAGAATAAAAGAAAATCATATAAAGATGCATTATTTCTTGACAACCTTCTGTTCACCTCACAAAAATTATTATAGTCACTCCACACCTACAGTGTGGATCCATTTATGATTATTAAAATACAAGAAAATCGTACTTGGGAGTGGAATTACTATCCCACAAAAGAATGAATACTCATTGGCCACCTGTAGGAAAAACTCCGTTCTTATTATGTTTATAGATTGAAAAAAAAACTTCGACTACACATATTTATACTCTTCCTAACTCACAAACCAGCTCCAATAAAATCACGTACTAATTCAGCTACCCCAAGAGCATTGTTCCAAGCAGAAAACAAGAGGGGTGGACCTCCAATTCTCACATTCCCTTCTCTATTGAACCAAACTCTACCACCGTACTTTTGTTGGGAGCTGGCGATCAATTTGTCTTTTTTATTGGCATATGGGGGATATCTTGATTTGAGTACCCAATCATTCCACAAATGTTGTTCGAGAACGGTCCTCTCATGTGTGAAAGCTCTGTATGAGAACTCTCCATGATAGGCACCGTTTCCCGAAGTTCCAACACCACCAAACGGAGCATTGTGCAAAGCAATATGCATCAAAACGTCATTGATAACCAATCCCCCAGATCTAACCAAAGTGGTAATAGTGTTAATTTGGGAATTATACTGTCTAGATGTAGGTCCACTTGTAAAGATATATTGTGCCAAGGGAGTATCGTGGTTAGCAATAATTTCACGACAGGATTTTTCAAGATCAGTGTAGGTTAAAATTGGTAAAATTGGACCGAAAATCTCGTCTTTCATAGAGGAATCTGTCCAGGTTACGTTATCAATCACGGTAGGTCCCACATATCTTGTGCCATGATCAAGCTTGCCTCCAATTATCACATTACCAGAAGTAGTGTTGAGTATACTCTCCATTTTCTCAAATGCCCGGTCATGGATCATATGGGTAAAGTTTCTCGTCTTGTCAACGTCTTGAAAAAACTCTTTTTCAATTACCTCTTGCAAGGCCAGGATAAATTTGTCGTGCTTGGACTTTGCCACCAATACATAGTCAACACCGATACATGTTTGACCAGCATTTACAAATCTACCCCAAGCAATTCTTCGAGCAACAGTTGCCAAGTCCTTGTCAGAAATGTCATCCAAAACAAAAGCAGGTGACTTTCCTCCCAACTCCAAAATAACTGGTGTCAAGGTTTCCGCAGCCTTTTTCGCAATTATTGTACCTACCAAACCGCTACCAGTATAAACAATTTTGTCAAATTTTTGTTCCAACAAGCATGTTGTTTCAGGAATGGCCCCATTGACAACAAAAAATATCTCTGGGTCCAATGCTTTTGACAACAAGTCAGTAAAAAGCTTGGAAAAACGGGGTGTTAACTCAGAAGGCTTGAGTGCAACTGTGTTGCCACTTGCTATTGCACCAACTATTGGTGAGATCGAGACAAAAAACGGATAATTGAAAGCAGCAATGACTAAAATTGTTCCCAAAGGAATTCTCTCAATGTAAACTGGATTCAAAGACAAATTCAATGGCAACTCGTCAACAGGTTGTGGTTTGCTCCATTTGTGGAGCTGTGACATAATAAACACTAGCTCATTCAATCCAGTGGCAAATTCATAGTTTCTTGTTTCGGAAGGAAGACGGTGAAAGTCCTTTTGCAAAGCGTCACACAAAGCTTCCTGGTTGTCTTTCATTGTAAAGTACAAGTTTCGTAATTGTTTCAATCTAAACTGTAAAGAGTGTGTTTTGCCACTATGGAAGGCCTTAGTAATTCTTTCAACACCAATAGGGATCTCCGACAACTCGGTATATTGTAAGACCGAGTTATTGTTGCTGACAGTAGTTGATGACGTCGATTTTGTCTCCAACAGAACATCAGATTTTTCCTTTGTTGTTGTTGCACCGTTTTGTTTTTGACTCAGTGGTGATTCTGTTTTTAACAGTTTTTCGTTTGGAATTTTAGCTGGCTCTGCATTGGTTTTTGGATTAGACTTTGCTACAGCAGCAGCAGGGGTGTTAGTGCTTTGTGGAGTAGACTTATCTTCTGAAGCCTTAACAGATTCAGTAGTAATACTGTTTCTTTTAATTGAAACTTTAGTTGTTGGAACTTCGCCTTCTAATCGTGTTTCAACTTGTTGCAATTTTGGGGTCTCAATTTTTGGGGTTTTTGATTTTGAATTAGCCGAGGGTTTAATAGCAGATGCCTTAGACTTTTTGATGGCAGATGGTTTACTCATGGTTGTTGGTGATAGAGATGTAGACGCTTAAATAACTGATAAATCAAAAGAAAGAATCAACCAAAAAGAAAAGAAAAATAAAATTTAAAGGTCATTTTTTTGAGTATTTATTCTAAACATTGTTATTTGTTGAAAGCACTGTAACTTTAATTGAAATGAATGTGAAATATAAAGTTGATTTGGGTTTTGGTCTTTTTTTTTTTGGTGTGGGGAATGAGGATAAGTAGGCGCGGATTTAATGTGCAAATTCTTGAATTTTTTTTGCATCCTGTGAAAATAAAAACAAAGAGCAGTTTCAGATCCAACAACTAAACAAGTTGGTAAAGCAAATAATCTGTTCCGTATATATGTTGGAGTTTTGAATAGATATGGTTAATGTATTTGCTTTAAATGTTTCAAACCATAGGTATGAGTTTGGGTAGTATTTGGCGGAATTAATGTAGCAGGAGTTATTCACACAACCATTACTTTTAGTGATCTACAATAAACGACAAGAGTGATATAAACAGTTGGCACAGATATTCAAAAAGTATAATGATTAAGAAATTGCACAATCAGAACTGCTCCAACAACTTTGATAGACTAATGTGGATCAGATGAATAGTTTAATTATAAAGAAGCCCTTATTTTTAGTGTGCAACAACAAACTGAAAAGTGCGAGACTAAGTTTGCTACTACTACGAGATAAAAAGAAAAAAACAAAAACTCAGAAACTCCAACCAGATCAATTCTGACCAAACTAACACACGATGGCCTCTCATATCAGAGGTAACTTGACGGAAGAACAATTAAAGAGGATAGAAGCAAATAGAAAAAGAGCGTTGGAACGTTTGCAACAAAAAAAGAAAAAAGATGCTGGTGAACATGTGCCTTCATCAACTCCGAAAAGCACCTCCACCACCACGACAAAAGAGACTGGTTCTTACAGTCCAACTAAAACATTGAGCCAAATTGTCAATTCAGATTCAGTCCAGGTTCTGTCTAAATTTGTGGAAATTGAAACAGACGGTAGTGTGAAGAAACGACGCGTGCTAACGGAAGAACAGAGACAGAAGATCGAACAGAATAGACTAAGGGCAATAGAAATTCAAAAGAATCTCAAGCAAAGGGAAAACCAGAAAGATGATAGCACCACAAGTTCTAAGCCGGTAGACAATATCCGGTTGAACCAGAACCGTCCTGATTCAGTGGTTAGTTCTACCAAAAAGTTCCAACCTCCTCCTATTCGCAAACAAGATTATATTGAATTCGATTTTGCCACCATGAAGGATACGAAAGGTGGGTTCCTTCAGGACGAAAAGACAAACACTCAAGGAGCAGATGAACAAACATTGCAAGATTGGAAAAATAAGCAGAGAGAACTACAAAAAATTAGAGAGTTGCCACCTCCAATAGATTTGCAGAATATTCCCCGCTGCCGTGAATGTCAATCCATGGAGGTGGATGCAAACTTGATGACAAATTTCAATGTGCGAGCTTGCCGAAAGTGCATCAAAGCTCTTCCTGAAAAATACTCGTTGCTTACAAAGACTGAATGTAAAGAGGATTATTTGCTCACGGAACCAGAACTTCAAGATACGACACTACTTCCTCGAATAGAGAAACCCAACCCTCATGGATACAGTAGGATGCAGTTATTTGTTAGATTTCAGGTTGAAGAATTTGCATGGAAAAAATGGGGAGGCCCTGAGGAACTTGACAAGGAATGGGAGAGACGTGAAGAGAACAAGGTCAAACGTAAAGAAAAGAAATACCACGACCAACTCCGTGAAATGAGAAAAAGAACTAGGGCAGAGGAGTATACCCGAAAATTGAGAGATGGCAAATCGTTAGGGGAGAGACATGTGCATGATTGGTCTTCGCCCGTGAATATAGACAAACACACAATCAAGCGGAGATGTATTGACTGTGGTATTGAGACAGAAGAAGTGGTGATATGAGAAACAACCACCAGCAGCGCCACCAGCAGCACCATATTACTACCTATAACAGTAAAAAAGATTTGGTGATGTAAATAGTAGTGTAGATTGCCTAAAAATTGTGTAGAAAAAAACATTATAGAATGTTCTTTTTGGTTCTATAGAATTCCATCAGAAAATAAATTTTTCCAGTGGTCTCCGTTGGTTGCCAATATATAAATTTACGTGAAAAATTCTTCACCAGTTTATCAACTCCTCCCGTTTTTTCTTTTTTTCATTTCTTCTTTCTATCCAAATCATACCATACAAATCAATAGTTCATTATGGCTGACGCAAAAGTTGAAACTCACGAATTCACTGCTGAGATCTCTCAGTTGATGTCTTTGATCATTAACACAGTCTATTCAAACAAGGAAATTTTCTTAAGAGAATTGATCTCCAATGCTTCTGATGCTTTGGACAAAATCAGATACCAAGCCTTGTCTGATCCATCCCAATTGGAATCCGAACCAGAATTGTTCATTAGAATCATCCCTCAAAAGGACCAAAAAGTTTTGGAAATTAGAGATTCTGGTATTGGTATGACCAAAGCTGACTTGGTCAACAATTTGGGTACTATTGCTAAATCTGGTACCAAATCCTTTATGGAAGCTTTAAGTGCTGGTGCTGACGTTTCTATGATTGGTCAATTTGGTGTTGGTTTCTACTCCTTGTTCTTGGTTGCTGATCACGTCCAAGTTATCTCCAAACACAATGACGACGAACAATACGTTTGGGAATCTAACGCTGGTGGTAAGTTCACTGTTACTTTGGATGAAACTAACGAAAGATTGGGTCGTGGTACCATGTTGAGATTGTTCTTGAAGGAAGATCAATTGGAATACTTGGAAGAAAAAAGAATCAAAGAAGTTGTCAAGAAACACTCTGAATTCGTTGCTTATCCAATCCAATTAGTTGTCACCAAAGAAGTTGAAAAAGAAGTTCCAGAAACCGAAGAAGAAGACAAAGCTGCTGAAGAAGACGACAAGAAACCAAAATTGGAAGAAGTCAAGGATGAAGAAGACGAAAAGAAAGAAAAGAAGACCAAGACTGTCAAAGAAGAGGTTACTGAAACTGAAGAGTTGAACAAGACCAAACCATTATGGACCAGAAACCCATCTGATATCACTCAAGATGAATACAATGCATTCTACAAGTCTATTTCCAACGACTGGGAAGACCCATTGGCTGTCAAACACTTTTCTGTTGAAGGTCAATTAGAATTCAGAGCTATCTTGTTTGTTCCAAAGAGAGCTCCATTTGATGCCTTTGAATCCAAGAAGAAGAAGAACAACATCAAATTATACGTCCGTAGAGTGTTTATCACTGATGATGCTGAAGAGTTGATTCCAGAATGGTTAAGTTTCATCAAGGGGGTTGTCGATTCCGAAGACTTGCCATTGAACTTGTCCAGAGAAATGTTGCAACAAAACAAGATTTTGAAAGTTATCAGAAAGAACATTGTCAAAAAGATGATTGAAACTTTCAATGAAATCTCTGAAGACCAAGAGCAATTCAACCAATTCTACACTGCTTTCTCCAAGAACATCAAATTGGGTATTCATGAAGATGCTCAAAACAGACAATCTTTGGCTAAATTGTTGAGATTCTACTCTACCAAATCTTCTGAAGAAATGACTTCCTTGTCTGACTACGTTACTAGAATGCCAGAACACCAAAAGAATATCTACTACATCACTGGTGAATCCATCAAAGCCGTTGAAAAATCACCATTCTTGGATGCCTTGAAAGCTAAGAACTTTGAAGTCTTGTTCATGGTGGATCCAATCGATGAATATGCCATGACTCAATTGAAGGAATTTGAAGACAAGAAATTGGTTGATATTACCAAAGACTTTGAATTGGAAGAAAGTGACGAAGAAAAAGCTGCTAGAGAAAAGGAAATCAAAGAATACGAACCATTGACCAAAGCTTTGAAAGATATTCTTGGTGATCAAGTTGAAAAAGTTGTTGTTTCCTACAAACTTGTTGATGCTCCAGCTGCCATTAGAACTGGTCAATTTGGTTGGTCTGCCAATATGGAAAGAATCATGAAGGCTCAAGCTTTGAGAGACACCACCATGTCTTCTTACATGTCCTCTAAGAAGACCTTTGAAATTTCTCCATCTTCCCCAATTATCAAGGAATTGAAGAAGAAAGTTGAAACCGATGGAGCTGAAGACAAGACCGTTAAGGACTTGACCACTTTGTTGTTTGATACTGCATTGTTGACTTCTGGTTTCACCTTGGACGAACCATCCAACTTTGCCCACAGAATTAACAGATTGATTGCCTTGGGATTGAATATTGACGATGATTCAGAAGAAACTGCTGTTGAACCTGAAGCTACTACTACTGCCTCAACTGACGAACCAGCTGGAGAATCTGCTATGGAAGAAGTTGATTAAACACCAGAAGGGCTACAGTTTTCTAGTTAAATAAGTTTTGTAATATCGTGTATCTAGAGAGTAATAACATAATAGGTATAAGAAAAACAGTTTTGTAGTAGAGGACCAAAAACACACTCAATGCGCATGCTAAAAGGAAAATCGAAAAATCTCGAGACTTGGCTTGTATTATTGAATTATGGTTCTTTTTTCTAGAAAGAGATAAAGTACATTAAATCGACATAAAAAAGAAAAATGGGAACCGGATGTGTGGGGTGGTCTGTTGTAAGATGCAGAATATCACTTCAACTCTGGTTGACACATTAATAGTAACGCCATTTGCCCCAGTAACATAACATAGAGAATGTAGTTTGATGTAGTGGTTGGTGGTAGTAAGGTATTGATCTTGTTGATCTATCTTGAAACTCAGCGAAGATAATAAAAGAAATGAAACTAAAAAATACTTTGTTTATTATATTCTACCATACCAAAAAATAATAGAAACCAAATTAGGTTCAGGGTGGGCCGAAGAGATATTATTATCGCAAGTTAAGAATTATAATCATCAAGATGTTTTTGAAGAAAATAAAACAACCCACCCACGCAAGTCATGTCATAGCTTGTCACTGCAGTACATATCACTACATGGTTATATATACATGTTTTGTAGTGCTAACCTACCAGCTAGCCAGCCAGCCACATTTCCAAAAATTGTATGTAGTGGATCTCTATATCACTTGTAGTGCTTCTCAACCATATATGGATAGGTATACGATCAGAGGAATATTGATAACAAATAAGCAAATCTAAAATAAATCTAAAAAGATTAGTATAGTAATACAACAAGTATAGATCTACTAAATAAGTTACTGGTATATGTAATCATCAATTAGTTGAGTGAGTTAATAAATGACTAGAGAATAAGGTTTAAGTTTAATTTTATTATTCATGATATTTGTTGTTGACTAACTAAACTCAATCTGAAAATTTTTGAGGAGTAATCAACAACCAACCAACGAAATAACAATCTTTTTCTTCCAAAAGGTTATCATATACGATTTGATAGAACTTTATGGTTTCATAATATCACCACTTAAAACCTGACAGAAAGAAACATTGACGACAATTTAGTGGTGATGTATTTTCCTGTCAGTTTGGTACAAATGCAAAAACAAGCTGTTTATCAATAAATAATAAAAACACAACTAGGTTTAACTTTAAAAGGAAATTACTATCAATAATAATTTAACAGAGTTTTGAAATCAACGCATCACTTTGTTTCATTGTTTCCATGTAGGCGCAGTTGTCAATATCACCGTAAGGTCGATCTTTAATATTATTAGCAACCTTAACGTTGGTAATGACACTTAACGGGAGCTCAACCAACTTGGTAAGTCAATTTTGCGATTGTCATTCATTGTTATTGTTTATACTAGCTATTTAATGCACATGATATATCTTCAGTATTGAAAAGGGGGCCAAGATTAAGTAGTTTAAACTTCTATACATATACGGGATATGGGCCAAGGAGAAAAGAATCCAATGGGGGGCAATGAAGTAGAAGATAGTTTTTTGTTTTACACTTAAAGTAAGTATCTTAACCAACTATAAATCTAAGCCCAGTGAATAAATCATTATGCATTGTTATTATAAAACCAAAACAATGAAAGCTTCTTTTCTCCAAATTACCCCACTTCTGCCCCTCTACAATTTACAATCATTCATAATTATTTATCACTGTATTAGATAAGATTTACACTCAGACACATGTTTCCTATCCGTTCTTGTTTTCACCAGTTTTAAGAAGGTTTACATTATTAGCCTACGAACAAAGACAGGTTATGATAGGAAACAGAGCTCCTGTTTTTATTCTTGGTACCGATTAGCCTTCTAGGCGTAGTAGTTTTCAGTTTAGCTTGAGTGGCGTTTACGATCGATTGCAAAAAAAAAAACACAGGGCATTACAACCAGGCACCTAAAATGATCTCCATGAATGAGCAAATTTATAGATACCCAATTTGGCTTTAGACAGATGTGTGTAAATTTTTTTGTTTTGCTACAGCCTTGCTTTAGACTGATAAGCGGCTAAATTGGGTTGATCGAAAGCTTTCTTCACCACCATGGCACGTTTTTTTTTTTTTGAATAGATTTGATGAATGGGATAGCTTTAAGCAAAACCTTATTTGTTCTTAATTTTTGATTGGAGAGGATATTTGCCATTATTATCTTTCATAGTCTTACATGACTGGAATGATATATAATTATCATGACGTGCAGATGAAATACCAGAAAGTTATAATTATTACAATTTGCAGCAACAAGAGTAATAATAAAATGAGTAGAAACTATGAAAGTTTCAAATTATTATTAGTTGTTGAAACAAACTAGCAGTATCAACGCCAGCATTATTATCACCTTTTATTTTCAAATTCTCCAAGTTTGTTTCGTTACAAATTGAATACAACATTTATAATAAGTAGAACCTAAATAGGAAGATTATATGAATATCAGTATGTATTTTGGATAGGTGTGTTTATTTTTGACGTATCTGTCATATCAAGTAGATACAATATAATATATACCTAAGTTTTTGCTTATTTTAATGTTATCAGACCAGCAACAGAGAGTTACTGGGCTGTAATTACACATTATCATTCATATTATTATAACTTGTATGACTGTTCATTTTGAATCGCAGCCAATTTACCAGCCAGAAGCCCAGCAACTTACTACTGGCCCAAAATAACCAATCTGCACATCTATTCCCCCATTGAATCCAATTGTCCTATACATACCGGTCGTCTTGATGTGTATATTTCATTTGGAAGGAACATAATTGGTCATTCTATAATGTTTATCCTACTTTTTCCATACTACACATCTAGTTTAAACCTGTTTTGTTTCCCAATTGTAATTACAATTATCATATAATTATATAGAAAGATAATCAGTCTGCCAAGTGTAAAACTGAGGATGTAAATAATAATACATACCACGTTTCTAACAGCTATCAAACCAAGAAATTGAAATGAAATCCGAGGGGTTCTCTTCATTAAACCGAAACAACTTGATTGAATTGTCATTGGTAAAACTGATCATAGGAAATAATAATATGTATAGGAATAAGAAGTAGAGACATAATAATATTTTGGTGTTGTGAAGATATTTATTATCTTTTAGTTCTTTTGGTGTCGAGAATAAAATAATGGTAAATCATCTGAATGAGTGCGCAACTGTACGTATGTGGATAACAGGCTTGTTAATTGGCATCATGTAAACTATTACTTGTATGTAATGTATTAGATCTGTGAGTTAGAGGGTGGTAGAATATAATCGAATTTTACACCCAAAAAAAAAAAATATAGAATTCTTCGAAGTTAGTTTGGTTTGGTTTTTTTTTTTTGCTGAGAGAATTCTTTTGTTTCGAATTTGACAACTTTATGTCCGAGAAATTGTCCATATTAATAATTTTTTTTGTTTTTGTAATCAGACATTAAAAACATTTTTTAATTGTTCTATTTTTTTGTATTGTTAATGTATGTTGGTTGTTAAACCAGGGCGGGCGGTTGCTGTTTAGGGGTCTTATTTCCGCTTTTTGTCTTTTTGTAGAATTATTCCGCATCAAGATATAAATCCATCTTTTTGCTATTTTCTTCCCTCATATCTACCTAACTTCCGCAAATCATCAGGATTAAAAAAAAGCGGGATACTAACCAAATACTGTACAACAGATACGGTCAAGTAAGTATTGAAGCATTTATTTTGTGTATTTGCACGTGTGTTGTTTAAAAATCCTGGTAGAACATGAGCTCTTCTTTGGTGTATTAGATTATTGACAGGTAAAAACAATGAATGAACTAAAAAAAAAACTAGACTAAAAACAAATGGAATTCTTCAATACGATCTTTTCGAATTACGAAAAATAATTCACTAAAGAGATGAATTAAATATAATACAACTATGCTTCCTCCTTAACTGTTCCCCATTTTTTTTCAAAAGAGTGACCTTCAGCAATCTGAATACAAGGAATTGTATTTTGCAGGTATGGTTATGTTCAATCATATCATTTATTCAAGTTATTCAGTAGTTTTGAACTTTTAGCTTTGTTAGTATGAAATCCTTGGCTGTAATGAGCCTTGGCATTTCATACTGTTGATGATGTGGATGTTGTTGTTGTGGTAGTTAATTTCATCTTACTTGTCCGAATTAAGTAATTCAATCCCTCACGGAACTTGACCAGACTAGACCAGACTAGACGCTAACCGCAAGATCCAAAACTATAAAAAATACATCTAGACTTTTAAACATTCCCAACAGGCAGTTTTTTTTTTTCCTTAGTTTTTACTTTTATCGAAAAATCACCTTTATAAATATGTAAGTAGGGCTATACAGTCTGATATATTTAAATATGCATGTAGATAGTCATTATGCACAGTAGATGATGTAACCCAATTATGCACATACATATGACATGATATCAATATGCAGACACCACAAACGACAACAAGACGCCTTCAATGATCTGACAATCAATCTTCAAGTCGTTGATTTATTTGTGCATTCACTCATTTATTGTTATTGCTTAAAGACATTGTTATCGTTGGAAGTGTTTGTAAACGCACCATGAGATAAATTAACAAAATGGCTATGTTGCTGCTGGATGGCAACAATAATCAAGAAATATAGTTGAGTAATCGATGACAGTAGAGCATGGAGTAAATGTGGAGTGCATTCTTAATTCTCCACATATATATAACAAATCAACTGAGACTTTAACAATAGTTATTATCACCCTAAGGTGTTCATTCATTAATATATTCTTAACACAAAATTGATTTATCGTGCCAGTGCGCCTCTATGTTACTCTTTACATTAGGTGGTGGTTAGTGCATTACAGGCAAGTATTACCCATCCACTAAAAACTATACGTTCAGTTAACACTTACGATCGTCCGTCTTAGACAAAGCTCAACCAAAATAAGAACAAGTGAATCGATAGTTTGTTTTTCTTGTTTCGTTTGTAAGTTAAATAAAGATTTTAGCTCATAAATAAAGCAGGCTAATTCTAAACAGTGACTAACGTTTCCAATGGAAATGGGGAGAACACGATATATTTTTTTTTTACGAGAAACAAAGGCAAACAAATGCATCAGCCAAGAAAAATGAAATCAACACTATTGTTCCCATACTAAAAAACAACAGAGCATAAGAATCATTATTCTTTTTGTATTGTTATACCAACATGTCCTTAATTAACTAATTGATTAGTATACACTTTGTTTGTTTAAAAAACAAGAAAAAACAAAAAAAAACACCAAGAAGTTAGTAGGATGAAATAAACCAAGAAAAAAAAAGGATAACGTAAATATGATATCGCTCTTAACCATTCCAGTGGGAAACAAACTCTACAATATTGTTTTTTTTGTTTGAACCAATTAGTGTCAATCCAACTTCCTTTAAACTTTGTATAGAAGTAGTAAAGTGTGTGAAGAAATCAAGAGAAACTGGAGGTTTGTCTTATTTGAGTTTATTTAAAGTTTTAAGTTTAAGGTCCTTGGGTTGATTGATTGAGTGCATTTAGAACGATGAGCAAATAACCCAGATTCTAGTACAGCCGCAACTGGTTGGTTATAGTCACATAATAAAAAGTGTAAACAAACTATTGATGGATTGCGCATTTTGTAGGTGGTTCAAAATCGAAACGGATATATCGAATCAAGACGGATAAAGAAAAGAAGAAAGATAGGAATGACAGTAGTAATGTTATCCGCCAATTGAATGAAATACGAACTTGAGAGGCAAAAAAAGCCGAAAAAAGCGACACACTTTGGAAGTTCATCACTACTACTACTACTACTAATTAACACTAAAAAAAACTGAAACAAAGTACAAAAGAAAAAACCGTATGAGAAAATTTGACATATATTGAATTAATATTTTGTATTGTTACAATAAAGAAAGCATGCAACCTTCAAAAAAATGTAAATTAAATTCCCAACAACAAGAGGATCAAACATAATAATAGCTAACAGTAGCAATAAGAGATATCTCCGTATGCAATAGCAACTCAAAAACTAAGTACTACCACTAAAAAAAAACTGACAACAAAGAAAGAGATTTAGAAGAATTAAAATTCAGTCTTTTAGTTGTGCTTTAGTCATCAAATATCGAAAGCAACAGCAATTAAAGTATCATTCAATTGAATGTATCACCACCTAAACACTTTATTCTGATAACAATCCGTAATTGACACTCCTTTCAGAAAGAAAAATATGTGAATAAGAATGATTCCCAAGTGTTGAGTGGCGGGGCACATAACCACGTCACGAAACAATTGTTGATTTCTCGTAATTGGTGACGTTTCATATACATCCTGTCATGCTAGTCTAACAACATCTCATCGAAACCTCACACCATCTAATGTAAGACCCAATCACCAAACTACTACTTTGAGTGCTTTTAAATCTGACTCTTCTTTTTTTTTCAATGCTTAGACTGTAATAACAACATTGACGAATTTCACATATGAGCTCAATCATAAACAAGAGGTTCCATGAAGAGTATGAAAGCCAAGAGAAGAACGAAAGAAGGTAGTGTCTACTAACAAGGTTGTCTATCAAATGCTTTATGTAATCAGCATCCCGTCTAATTCTTTCTTGTTTGTCCCCTCCCTTTCACTCTCCAAACTTTTGGTGATTAAACTCTTTGTTCAACAAAAATGCAACAACTAAAAAATGAAAGTTAAAAACTCAATTTTCAAGAATTCATATTCAGAAAACGTAGGAAAATCTTGAAATTTAAGAAAACCTACTTGACGCCGGCGACTATCCGCCTAACATTTCCTATTTCAGGAAGTCAAGTGAAGTCAAGTTACAGAAACGACTGACACTATGATAGACTAAGCAAGTTGACACATGTCTAATTTAGTATACGTTTACGAGATTTTCTTCTGTTCTTTTTTTTTTGCTTTTCCATTTCCTTGACATCCTCCAACAAATTGATCTATCTGGACTGAGCAGTTTTTTTTTTTTCACTCTTCCTTCCTTCCTTCAAAAAAGAAATAAAAACAACCATAGGACACAAATGTGGTTTCAAGTAAATCTGAAGATTTCGAATCGACATGACGCATATACATTACACATACATATACACATTCTTACATAATTATTATGGTTTATAATCCAAATCTAATAAAAATTGCTTTCAAATTTTTTAGGCCCTAAGTATACGAACATTCCTTTCTAGCACTTTTCCATAAGGGTTAGTTCCATCAGAGCAGGCGGGCGGATATATGTCTACAAATATTATTTATTTTTCTTGACTCATCTTTACCACTTTTACGCCTTGTTCTTTGTTTATTATCTTTCATAATTGGACTTTTGATATATCCAAATGATTTAACGATAAATAATAACAACTATCGTAGGGTTCAGCATATGTAGTGGGGGATTAGGAGTGGGGGACACTGTAAGATGGCACAATTTCATAGTGTTTAGTTGTATTTTAGTGTGTAAAAAATCTCTTTCCTTCGACTATCGATTTATTCTTTCACTATATTATTCTTCTTAAAATAGTCGATCTTTTTTAGTATTTGTTGAGTATCATACTAGTTTTAGTTGGGTGTTTGTGGGATGTTTCATAGTTTTTCTTGTTGTTTTGGGGGAGTACTGAAATTTCTTTTTCGTTTGGCTCTAGGGCTTTGGTTTTGGTAATTTCATTAATTCCATAATTTAATGTGTCAAAAAAAAAAAATAAAAGTACGAAGCTCGCATTGTGGTCGTCGTAGTGGTGGCGGTGCGAGTCTTAGCAATTGTAGACGCATTACGCAACTTTGCTCGAATAGGACGCAATTCAAGTGAAATTAAGGAAGGAATTATCGGGCAGGGTTTCTGCCAAGACAACGGAGCTAACCCTCAAAATTCAAGGCGGACAAATCCGTATTATGATATTTGTATTCGTATGTTTTTTAGTACGCCTCTCTCCTGTTAGATGTACTTCGACAAGGACGTTTACTAGAAAGAACAACCCAAATCAGACAACAAATTCAATACTAAATGCATTACTAATTATGAATAATAAAAAAAAAAGATAACCTATAAACGAAAGAAACGTAAAAATAAATACAAAAAAAACAACAACCAAATGTAAAACGAATTGAAATAAAATATAAAACGAATTAAACAAAAAAAAAGTACCCAAAATCTTTGTAAAACAACCTTCTCTTCTCTTAATCTTCCCTAAAAGTTCAAACGCTGTTGTTGTTTCAACAACTTGATTTTTCTTCGACGAGCATTGATAAACCAATTACTCAATTGTTGTTGGTTCAACCCAGTACTTATCATCAATTGATTTTTTTCAAATGAGCTTGGATATGGATGATTCAAATGATCATTCAACCATTGTAATAAAATAAATGTAATCTCTTTAGGTAAATTGTTTCTCGTTTTTCGATTATTATTAACTCCACCATTTGTAGCAGAAGCACCAGAAGCATGTTTCATAAAGTTGTCAGTTGGTGTACCAGTAGCACTAAAGTCACTAGTATGATTTTGAGAATCATAAGGCGATGATAATGGCGACGACATAGATGATGAGGATAAAGTAGAGTTGGAACCATTATTGTGGTTATGATTTATCACTGGAGGTTGTGGAGTACGATTTCTGAAGTATGAATCTCCTCCCACGCCCAAGTATTGTGGTTGTTGGTGGTATTGTGTCTGCATTTGTTGTTGTTGAATTGGAGGATATGAGTTGTTCCTAACCATCATTGGCTGTTGGTATGAGGGTACTGTGTTATCAGAATGCGGTATACGTGGTGATGGTACAGTACTACTACTTGAAGTGTACGAACGTTGTTGATGATCACTGTTTGGTGATTGGTAATAATCGTAATATTTGTAATTGGAATTGGAGTTGGCAGTAGCAGCTAGCGGTAAAGGAGGTAACTGAGCTTGAGCTTGTCTATATGAAGACACTGACTGTGATGGTTGTTGTGGTTGTTGCTGTTGCTGTGGAGGTGGTGGTAAGTAATGTTGAGCTTGTTGTAAAATATCTGATATTGGTGGTAAATTGACTCGTTGATTATGAACACTACTTGTAGTGGCTGTTTTAGGATAATAATTGAATTGATTGTGATTATGAGGAAGCAATGGAGCATTACCAGAGTTGGTGACACCAGTGGAAGAACTACTACTGAGACCAATGGACAGTAATCGTGTCACAGTTGGTACTGGTTGTGGTGCTGCTTGGTTAATTAATTGATCTAACTTCATAGTCAATGTATATATATGTGTAGTATGGGGTAGAATAATTGCAGATAGGACTTATAGTAAAATATAAATCTATTGGAGAAATTGAAATAATAGCTGGATCTAAAATAACAAAATAGTTTAGAGGGAGATTCTATTGATTATTTATAGTAAAAAAAAACTTGGAATTCTGTATGTTTGTGTGTATCAGAGAGATATGGATATGAGAATATACGAATGGAGTTTCTCAAAGAAAGGGTATACCTACTATTATGTTCCATGTGGTAATTAAATTAATTGGATGTTAAAAATATTTTTAACCACTCAAAGTCAAAAAGAAAGATAAATATAACACAAAACTAGGAACCATCATTATTATTATTGTTACTCTTTAATCAAGAAAAATTATAATAATAATA
>OKKB01000068.1_pt1 | contig 71071 bp, 34 predicted proteins | sample 1613931 | NCBI WGS metagenome assembly OKKB01 (sample SAMN04436893, study PRJEB24849) | human gut metagenome | biome: human gut; feature: NICU; material: stool | host: Homo sapiens | place: USA: Saint Louis, MO | collected 2012-02-08
GATGAGATACATTATAACTACAAAAAAAGAAGAATAGACTAGTATCGGGTTAAATCTCATTTGACCTTATTTATTTATTTATTGAACGAACAACAACATACAAATGAAACAATATTCATACATAGCAACAGAAAGAAACTATTTATACATATAAAGATAGAACAGTATAAATTAACTCAATTAAAAATACATATATACATTACAAACAATTGACTTTGACTTGACTCTTTTTTGAAAGAAACAACAACAAGTTTCAAGTTACACTAAAATGTAGGTTGATCGAATTTGGTCTGAACAACAAAAAAATCGTTAAATCCATCCTGCAGTAGAGAGTATTGAATAAATTTAGCTAAAATTTATACTTTGAATGTTTTGATTTAGTTTGTATACTCTGGAAATTTTTCAAAACTACATGACTACTTTTTAGCAAAATTTACACAGTTGACATTCAAAGAGTTAATGCTGTTTATTTTGTTTGTTTGATTTGTAACATTTTTGATATTTAGATGCGAAAAATTTTTTTTTTGCAAGAATTTTCTAATTGCCTGTCAAAGTAATAAAATCACATTAATAGCAAATAGGAATAACATTGGAAAACTATTTTGCAATACTGTCAACGACAATATCCATGTCATCGAAATTTCAAGTATATTTGTCAACACCAAAAAGGTCATCACGGTTTTTTTATGGTTTAGTTTCTTTTTGTTTTGTGTTGGTTTTAATACTCAAGTGAGTTGAAGGAGTTTTAGTTCAGTTTTGGTGGAGGAGTAGTTTTTGTGTATTAAAATTACCCCACCTTTTTTTTTTCTTCTTCTTCTTCCCAAACAACTACGATGATTTATTATTTATTTATGTATGATCTTTACTCCGGAAATCAGATGGTTGTCGTAACAAATCAACAAAAAGTAACATCACTTATTCTTTTTAATTCTTTTGTGTTGTAAGTATTGTAGTTAACTACCAGTATTATTCGTAACAATCCTTCTTATACTTGGACAATTACTAATACTATCCTTACCAGATTAGCAACCTTTCCTATTCAAGCCATCGGCTACAATCTTCCACCATTTTGGTTGGCTGGATAAACCAATTATAACTGCACATATCACATTGCACAATTTCATTATAGTAATCAATTATTCCGTTACCACCCAATGTTCTCCACAATAACGTCATCATTAGTATTTGATGTGATGGTGTTTTAGATTTTTAGTTTATGTTATTAATTACTATAATTCCAATACATCATATAAAGAGCACTAACATTCTTCTAGAACGTTATTTACAATTAGTTTACTATATACAATGCAAAGTATAGTTAAAGCAACAAATGATAAGGAGCATTGGACAAAGAGCAAGTGATCGGTTTTCTTTACCTTTCCTTTTAGTTGTTTGTTGCATTGCTATTTAGTGCTTTTTTTTGACTTCTCACCACCAGCATTATTCTATTTTTACTTCTTGAAGAGGGGCATCTCTTTTTATGACTAAACCATAATAGGAAATTCTAGCCCATCATCTGTAGTAGCAACCTTATATATGCGATTAGTGTACTCGCCACAAGACTAGTCAGATCTCAACAACATTCATTACAGAGCTGTTTATAAACTCATTGTAGCAATGATAGTACCTTTGTTGTTGATTGTTGTTATACTCGACAAAAATGTAGATTTTGCTACTACAATTATTGTGCTTATTGGGATCAATCGTTGTAATAGCAAATACAAAATTCACTTTTGAGAATGATTATCTACTCCAGAAACAGCAACTGTGACAGCTTGGCCAAGACAATAAGTCTACATTTCGTCCCCACTAATAGATCTATATTTGTGATTATCGTCTTTGAAACTCTTTATTTCCGTTCGAATTTAACCCCACCTTAAATCCTCAGTTTAGCATTCAAATGTAACAACAATTTATACTAGTTGATCTGGAACTATTATTTGGTAGGTTGTTTTGATTAAATAAGCTTAAAGAATCTTGCAGTTATGATCAGGCTTAATACAGTATGTCATATTGTTCCCATTCACTATAACTCAACACGTTTTATAAAATTGATAGATACACCAATTGTTTGCTGATCAACATATTAGTTGGTGGGTCACACCAATAGTTTGAATACAGAAGTAATTAAAAGATCGGTCTTTCGGGTACACTCCTCTGCTAAAACTCAGTTGTTTAGTGATAAGGCTACCAAATATTGTCAGCCTTTACAGCCTTCAATATGAACCTTTCTTTCTGACAAACTTCAGTCTTCTACAACCAACAGTATACATAATAGGTTAGGCAATCACTGATTTTGGAATTGTTATTTTTACTTTTCTTATTTTTTTGTGTATATATTACAAAGTTGATGGAAAAAAAAGTACATATAACCCTATACATATTAGTTTACTAATATGCTGAACCCAAAAAAATTAGTTTCTTTCTATATTGCAATACTCATTAAAATATAAATATGTATATTAATGACAAAATTAAATCTGAACCTTGGATCAAATTTATTCTTCGTCTTCTTCTTCTTCGTCATCTTCAGCGACAGCGTAGAATTGTAATTTGTATTGGTTTTGCTTGACAGAAACAAATCTAATCCAGTCTCTGATTTGGTTCTTTTTCAAGTATTTCTTGGTCAAATATTTCAAGTATTTACCAGAAAAGCTACCGTTACCACTAACGACAACAACAACTTTGTTGTCAGATTCAGCAGTGATGGAAATGTCGTTACCTAAGTTACCAACAATACCGTCAACTTTAACGTGTTCAACCAAGTATTTGACATAACTTTCTTGGTCAAAGACATCGTTTTCAACTGGAGCAGCAACGTCAACAACAAATTTCTTGACAGATTTGGATTTCTTAGAAGTCTATAAATGAAAATAAATGTTAGCCTACTGCACGAGAATAACTCCCATAATATATATATTGTAATAATATAATATCATAGGAGATCCTAAATTTATGTTCCCTATCTTTTTTTTTCCAAATATAGTAAAGAAATAAGAACATAGATTTGACAGCATAGCATTGAAATAGTAAAAAATACCCCCCAGAACCCACGCTGATCATCCTTTATTCGGATGAATAAAAAGTCAATTAAGCATTGCAGGAATCACCCCATCGCAATACTCCTATATTCCAAAAACTCATGATGAGCAAATCTGTAACAGTACTATATTGTAGAAACAGAACAGAATAGGTTCGAATACAACAAAGGATTGTTCAAGCATGACAATCTTGTAATTAAATACAAATTCTCAAGCTATTCCTTTTCATCCCTCACCCACTTCTCTTCCCTTCTTTCTTGGAACTTGTTCCACAAGTAACACCTTAAATGAATCATTTTTTCCAATTATCTATCCCTTGGTGTACTTTTCTTCTTGTTTCTCCCTCTATATTGATTAAAAAAAAGATATCTAAATCATCATATGATACATACAACTGGAGCCATTTTTGATTATGTATAGTATTGATAACTAGATATCAAACCAAAGGAAAATAAACTTGAAAAATTTTTTTTTTTCACCATTTGCGACTGGAACTAGCATTCGCACTCAAACCATTTTTCTCATACATTAACTATGTGCTTCACGAAGATGTGTAGTGCCAGAAGTTAACGCGCGACGAATAGTTTTGTATGGGATGCTCACCACAAGAAAAAAAAGCAGCTTAAATATTACATCACGTGCAAATGCAACTCTAGGGCTATAGCCCTAGACAGCCTAATTGTATGACAAAAATAACCACTGACACACTTGCCTTAGGTTGTGGGATTTTGGTTTAACCTTCATTCCTCAAGCTGGTTCCCTGTCATTGCAACACCGGCCAAGTGTTTGATCAAACTATTTGTTAAACAAATGCGGACTCATTGGTAGCTTATTCTTCGCCTGTTCTGTTTGGATTACAGTTTCATCACAAGTAGATAGACTCTAGCGCTGTAACAGTTTACTAAAGGTATCATCAGAGGGAAACACAAAGATGATCAACAGCATGCATATCAGTTTTACTGCTCAAATGTGGTCATGGTTTATTTGCTCATTTGACTGGTGGTGGTTACAGTTGGTTTTCCGATATATCCATCCATCCCTTAATATTTCTTTTATCTCTTTTCTAAGCAAAGCACATTGTTCAAACAACTTCAAGGATAGTAGCAAACTAAGCAAAGAGAAAAAAAGAGAAAATCAAATTCACTTCTTGTAAATCTCTATGCTAATTCTCATCTTAAACAAATGAAATAAAAACAAAACAGTTTTCCGAAGAAGGGATTGCTATTTGGTCTACGGTGAGCAACCAAAAACTAGTTTCAAATAATTTGCTCATTTGACAAGTCCGCAATAGAAATGTGATGATTGAACGACTTAACGACTAACAACTACGGCGACGCCTGCCCTCGTCAAAATTTTTTCAGTGTAGCATCGTTTTTGAGTAGAAATATAAGAGGGTTCTAAACTAAAAAATGGGTTAGATTACGCGACACAAAAACCAAAAATAACCTAAAAGCTTACCATCATTCCATATTTTGTATGGAAAATACACATGTATACGCGATATGCAGCTATTGTTGTTTATCATTTTTCTTAGTTATGTTTTGAAACTCAAACTACGGAATGTCTTGGGTCTACTCGAAACATAATAACACGTATACAACACACAAACATTAAACTCAAACGATAAATCAGTTTTGGGGAATCTAATAGCAGTTTATTATTTTTATTTTTTTTTAATTTATTTCTGGGTTCAATATATATAAAAACCATTCGACGTCTGTGCACTTTCTTTTTTTTTTTCGTTTTTATTATCGAGTTTTCTTATCTTATTCATAATTTATATATACCCCCATCATTAATCGTGTTTACTTTTTGCACTGATTGTTAAACTATTTCTCGATAATCTTGTATTTAAAGCACCTTTCACAATTACCTAACTATAAAACGTCGTCACCACAACTATCCAACAAAAGTAAGACCATCTCCATCCAATGTTTGTCAATAATACAAGATATTTACTACAGTCATCGTCTACCGCTTCACCATCAGCAATACCCAGTAAAGATTCAAGCCATGGTATATTTTCCATAAGTCAAGAGTACACCGGGTTAGTAATATTTTTTGCATTGTGTTGTTTATTTGTTCTATTGGCAATATTCTACTTCCAAGAGAATAGTAATAATCCATTAATGCTATCGACCACGTACCAAGAATTAAAACAGGAGTACAATTCCAACCATAATAACGATAACGAAAGTAATGATAACCACAGATGATTTAAGAATTCGGTTTGAGGAACCAGAAAGGAAAATAACACAAGAAAACTATTAAATGATACCCAATATTTTGTCCCAGTAATAAAGGTTGAGCATATATAATGGATAAATATTATGCGTATACTACTGGACGATTAAACTTCCATTTACACATGCACATACCAACAGCTGTTTGTGATCATATAGTTGATTTTTCAAAATTATATGTATGTTTTTGTTTAACGGAATATAAAATATACGTCTATAAATGTGAGACTTTTCAATTTCAAATTGTAAACAAACGTACAAAGCTCGAGGCCAATGGGATCTGGTTAAACGCCTGAGGAACCACGATATTGCATACCCATCGCACATGAATATACCTAGGATCTGATTCTAATCACAAGATCACAAACTTGTAACTAATTGGATTTAAGGTAGACGAAAAGTAAAGTTTTTTAAAAAAAGTGGGGTGGTATGAGATGAGATAGGGGTAAAGGATATAGTCAATCAACAACTACAGATCACTCATGAAATCTTTTTCTTTTGCCTTTGTGTGTGGATATGTGTATGTAAGTTCATGTGTGTGTTGATTCGTGGTCTCAAAAAGTGTGGTGCACTTCATATAAGACATGAATACATCAATACCGATAAACAGCTTGGATAAATAGAGGCGAAGTAAATTAATTAGGTTTCTCAGTTGTAGTTACTCAATACAAACGAAATAACAAAGAAACAGATTTATATTTGCATATGTAAAACCTATATGTGTAAATGTATTGTTTCTTCTAATCTTCTCTATTGTGCTTTCCTTTCTGCACTTTTTTTTTTGTCTCTGGTAGAACCCAACTTGATCATCGTCAAGACTTTATCAACAATAACAATCGATTCAATGATTTTGTATCGTATACGCAAATATACTTAACATTTTAGTCTCAATTTAGTGTTAGACTTTTTTATTAGTCCTTCTCACAAGCTTTTTACTTTATTGTTCCTTCAATCCAGGCGGTCCAATAATGCAAAGTTTGAAACGGACTTCTTGTTTCATCCCCTCCTCCGCTCTTTCATTAAGGTCTAGAACAGTTTATGTATGTGACGCACAAGCTTTGTTATTGTCCCATGTTTAACAAACTGCAAAAAAAAAAATGGACCCTGCAACAATAGTATGTAAAACTATCCATAACTTTATTGAATAATAAACTATGTTGGGAGTATTCTGGCACAACAAATACTTACTTTTAGGTTACTAACATTATTTTTCTTCAGCTAACTAATTATCTAGTTTATATCTATATCCATTATTGTTGAAATCACTATCGTGAGGTAAATAACAACTACAGAGTTGTCACAGTATCCAAAAAAAACTTTGTACCTATCAATACATTTTAAGCAATAGGTCATTTATTGCTGTAATCAAGTGTTACCAGTATCTCTAGTTAATGTTGAGTTTATACCTAAAACATGAACTATATCAACTTTAAATGCCCCTAATCACGTGATACAGCACATGGGAATTTGCTGATCTTGCTTCCTTGCACGTACACGGCACATGTACACGACTTTTTTTTCTAAATATTTTTTTTTTTGTTGTTGTTGTTATTAAACAATATTATTTTCATATATATAATTGCTTAGTTTACTTGCTTCTTACACCCTTTGCATATTTTTTTTTTTTCCTTTTTCTGCCAACTTGATCAAATTCGATGCTACATCCTAATAATTCAGTAGTCGATATGTCTAGCACTGGAAACATGAATGAAAATACAGATGCTCCACCGAAACAGCAGACGAAAAAGAAAATATCAAAACAGAATTCAACCAAAACCGATTTTTTTGCTGCACGATTGGCTAGTGCGGTTGACGATATAGAAAGCAGTGATAGTGATGAAACGTTTATATATGAGAATAATGATACTGAACTTGATGATAATGCTAGTAATATTAACAATAACAACAATAACAGCACCAATAACATTATCAATTTAGATAATGCTAGTGTTAACGGAAGTATGATTGCTTCATCCAATGCAATGGTGACTGGTCCTCCCGGAACATCGATAGCGTTAGGATCGGGCCTTCGATCGCCATCCATACTAGAGGGGGAACAGCTTCAATATTTTCATGACCCAGTGAGGCAACAACAGTTCAAACTTCCTTCTACCAAGGCTCCGTCAATTTCCAACTCCATCAGCAGTTCAAATAATATAGATTCAATACTTAAACGACCTGTACATCTACGTGAGGCATCAACGTATTCAGTGAATGATAATGACCACCGAAATCTTGTGCTACCAAACTCAACTGAAAGGTTTACTGCTTCACCTTCGAACAATATTGGTAATGAAAATATACCTCAATACCAGAAAACTAGTAGTGTTGCCCACTCAATCAATGAAGGATACAATGATGATACATTTTCATATAATGAAGTTGAGGATAATTTAATTGATGAAGATTCCACGGACGATGGGGATTTGACAAAAAATACCATTACTAATAACAACAATCCACCAACCACGTCGAGCCAACAGCAACCACAACCGCAACCACAGCCGCAACCACAGCAACCACAACTACATACTCTGTCTCCTCTAAATCAGATACAAGCAGCGACATCAGCAACACCTTCTGTGTCCACTAAAAACGCGTCTAAAAGAAATTACAAAACCTCATCCACTTCCTCAAAATTAAGATCAACTACATCAAAACTTTTCGATAAAAAAGGGTCACAACCAAGAAGATACAGTACCATTCCTGATGATATTGACATTGAAGATTTCGATGATGAGCTTATATACTATGACAACACAGCTAGGTTCCCAGCGAACGAATCAACTTCATTACTAAATCAAAACCAAAGAATCCCCCATTATAGATCACTTAATTTGAATTTCCCTCAGGTGAAGCGCCAAAGCAAGCGTTATTTGTCAACTGGCCAACCTTTAGAGAGTTCTGATCGTGGCTCTAACAAAGATGGTACTGATAATGGAAACAACAGTGATCACAATATTAATTCTCCTTTGACTGCTAATAATAATAATAATAACGTCAATCACAACGATCATGGTGATAACAAAAAGAGTAATACCAACAACAACAACATTGCTAATAATAGAGCATTTCCATTTCCTTATCAAGATCAACAACATCATTATTACTACGACTACGATGATTTTGACCAAGAATCACAAATCAATGGACCCAATTTTGATTTGCCAGACCTCCCTATAAACAGATCAGCTTCACGGAATTTTAACAACAACAATAACCCCAAAAGATTTGGCGACAGTCATTTTTTTCTACCAAGAAAGACAGATCAGTATAGTCAAAGAACAAGCTTTCTAAAGTCATGCATTTATACCTTTGTTTGTATATTAATTGTGCTTACCATAGGGTTTGTGTTGGGGTTTGTTTTGGCCACAACAAAAGATTTAACTGATGTAGGTATCACATCCATTGAGAACCCCATTGTTAGTAAAGATGAGTTAGTTTTCAATGTTGTTATTGAAGCATTTAATCCAGGGTGGTTTTCCGTTGACATCAATGAAGTAGAGTTGGATTTATTTGCAAGAAGTGGCTATCTACCTGATACAGATAATCTGAAAATATCTAACATGGGAGGGTCACAAAAAGTAGAGACGGTTAAATTAGGAACGATTTTGAATTTTGAATCGGTTCTCAATTTCAAAGGTGGGTTTCTCTCTCGAGAACCGACAATTCAAAAGGGAGGAATCCGATTATTATATCCTGGCAAAAATGTTACTGCCGAGGCTAAATTGGTTGTAAATATGGCTGATATTAAAATAGCTGCTTCCAATAGCATTGCTAAAGAAAGCACTACTAGTAATGACACCAACGATAATGACAACTCCAAGAAGTGGGAAATCATATCAAGCAATCCATTTGATTTGATTATAACTGGAGTATTGAAGTATGATTTACCATTTTCAAGAACCTCAAGATCAGTCGTGGTTAGAAAAACTGGGTATATTGATCCTACCTTATTCGTAATACCACAAGGAGAGAATAATATTTCAATTTAGTTCAAGGGCCCCCTTTTTTTATTTTTTTTTTTTCATTTTGGGATTTTTCATTATAAATAGAATATATACGTATATATGCTGGGCTATCGTTTATTATTTATGACTTTTTTAAAAATGATATTACAAAACTAATAATATTAATAGAAATAGCAAATTTTATTTTATATTCGACTATTTAACTTTGGTGTAATACTAATTCGTGTAGCGATTTATAGTTAGGTAGTTTGCGGAACTTTAAGTTTATATGGTTAGTTTTCGGTTCAAACGATGTACCTTTTGGGTTCAGATTGTTTTTAAAAGGGTTTAATTCCATTAATTTCTTGATATTAGTAGGTGGGTGGATTTCAAATATCAATAGCATTTTAATAATCATGACATACATTTGTTTAATCACCAAATTATAACCAGAACACATTCTTGAACCTGCACCAAAGGCAAAATGTTGATGACTATGAAGAGACTTGAATTGATGACCATGACCACTACTGCTTTTACTGTTGTTATTGATTATGAAATTCAAAAACTGAGATTTGATGCTATTTGATACTGGATCCAACCATCGATCAGGATCAAATTTATAGGGGTTAACAAAAATCTGGCAGTCATGATTTGCAGAATAAGCATTCATAAATAAATGTGTCTCTTTAGGAATAACGAAATCTTTGTATCGGATCGCCTTCGTAGTCAAACGTGGTAAGCTTAATGGCAATACTGTAAAATGTCGTAATGTTTCCAACACTAACGCTTCAATATATTGACAATTCATTGGGTTTTGTTGATTAGTGGTCATCTGCCCCTGCAACAGCAGTACTTTTTCCCAGGCAAGTACTATATTACCACCAGAATCTTCAAGAATATCTTGTATCGCCCTATTTTGCAAGTGTTCGCCTATTTTAGGGTGTGATAGAATTCCAAATAGATAGTTTAAACTCAATGGAGTATTATCTAGTCCAGCACTAATTAATGTTAGACATATACTTTGGATTTCTTGCTCGTTTAAACAATTATTGTGAGAAGTACAATTGGTGTCACTACTATCATCATTATTATTCTGGGTATTCGTAGTCTTAGTTATTAAATCTCCCAATATACTATTTTTATATTGTGGCAAATCTTCAGCTAGCCCTTGTTGAAGTTGTTGATACAATTTATTCATATAGCTATTTCTTCTTTCACCACACATTCGGGCAATTTCCGAGTTGTTGAACCACCGAGGCATAATCCGCAACAAGGGGATTGAGTCTTGTAAATTTGAAATTGGTGATCTTAACCGAATGATTTTATTTTCAATATCAATTATTTCTTGACAGAACTGACTATGTTCTTTATAACAATCCAACTCGATCCCATACCCAATGAAAATTGCCGTTTGTAAAACAAATTTTTGGAAATACGGTAACAAATTAATGTCTTCAAATTCAATATCACGTTTCCATAGCTCACCAATCATGATATTTATTTGACGATTAATGGTATCCAGTTTCAATTCAATTTGTCGCTTATTCAAATATTGTGAGATGGTCTTCTTCTTTTTTTGAAATGTTAAACTCGCTGGAGTAGACCCAATAGTAAATCCTTGAATTGCCGATACCAAATCATGAAATGTATAGCTTAATGGCCGGGAATTGTTTTGGCAACTATGGTTAACCCATAATCCAACAACATCGTCAAAACTATTAACAACAACGACTCGTTTATTTCCAATCCGAATTTGAAAAATCGATTGGTTATATAATTTTGACCAAGTCAAATAGATTAGTGCGGGATTCTCAAGGATAAGATGCAAATGTCCAATAAATGGTAGTTCACCAGGAATTGGGAATATATTAGCAATTTCTTTAGGAGTAATGATATAATCTATGGCAATCCCCAATGCTATAATTAATAGTACCAAGAAACAAGTGATGGTGACTGGATAGTCATTCAAGTAATTTAGCAATATTAGCAAAGCCTCATCCCACCTTATGCTCAGAAGCATACTATTGTTGTGGTTTGTGTTACAATCTTCTGGAAAAATTGATCCAGTTTAATCTTTAGATATATTAGTGATTTCTCGAAACTATGGCATTTTTTGGGTGTGCCATTTTTTGTCAATTTTTTTGCAGCATAATCAAATAAACGAACCACACGTAAGTATCAATCATATAGTATGTTAAACTGCCTTTTTTCGGGAGAGTTAGTGCTGCCATTAAAGTTTTTACATTAACACACCTACATATGTACAACTAAATAGATAAATTTTGCTTCACTTAAAACTCAGATCTGTATTGAGGTGCTTAAACCATTTCTTCTCTTTCTTTACCGATTATTTGATCTTTATAGAATTCTTGTTGTTGCTCTTTTCTGGCCAAATCATTCTCCTCTGCAATCAATTCATCAATGTCATAATCATAAGTGTTTGGATTATTATCAAGGTCCAATTTCTCTCTTTTTCTATGTCTCAATCCACTGCTATTACCACTAGCAGTACTTCCACTGTCAAGTTTGTTGAGTTTGATTTTAAGCGGTATGTCATCGGCCGTAACTTGAAGTCTTTCCTTTAATAAATGTGCTCTATCTTTTAAAGACTGGTGTTGTTGATTAGCTTGGTCGTCCAAATCTTGTATCTCATCCGGTGGAACATATCCGTAATATTGTTGTTGCTGTTGTTGTGGAGGTTTGCTTTCCTGTGATGACTTTTTCAGAGACTGGTGATGAGATCTATCGATTTCAATTTTTGTTAAACCCGATGCATAAGGTAATATTACCATCACAGCCACTAATATGACTGCTATAATCAAAATAGTGAAAAACATCAATAACGTATATCTATGGTTAATGAGTTGATGAGAAGTTGTTTTGAAAAGTGAAGAGTTAGTGGTAATTTTTTCTTTGATGTATTTGTTGATTTGATTTATCTCGGTCGTCATTTGAGGGAGAATTGGAGTCGGAATTAACAAAAATTAAATTCACGCGACAAAAGTCGGAAGTAAAGAAGAAGAAGAATACTATTTTGAATGAGTGGAAAAAAAATGGCTCGATTGGATAACCAAAAAAGAAAAAAAACAGAAAAACACTGTTACTATTCGATACTATTTTAAACTCAATCATAACACTGTACTAAACATACTTTCCCTCCTTATAACTGTATACTCTTAGAAATGTTCAAAAGATTTGCATTGAATTCAGCTAAATGCCTTAGCAAACCAGCTTGTACTCGACAACTTATATACCCTCAAACCAGATTCATCACCAAGACATTGCCAACTGTGGCGTCTGCTTTGAGACCAATAGGCTCAATTAGAGCTTATTCGCTCAGTACTGAAGGTGAAGCTATAGATGATAAAATTGATAAACTTACAGATAACGAGTATGCTAAAGTTTCCAACGAGTATTTAGAGAACTTGTCTGATCTGTTAGAGGAATTGAATGAAGACTTTGAACAAGTGGATTCCGAATTGAGTCAAGGGGTTTTAACTTTGACGTTGCCACCAAATGGTACTTATGTGATTAACAAACAACCGCCAAATAAACAAATTTGGTTGAGCTCTCCTATTAGTGGTCCTAAAAGATACGATTTAATTGGTGGTAAATGGGTCACATTACGTGATGGAAGTTCATTGACATCATTATTAGAGGAAGAAATATCAACAGCCATTGGTCAAGAGTTTAAATTTGAAACTGTTGAACAGTAGAAAGCGCAGGTTCGTTATAGAGCTTGTTTCTTTTGTCACGAATATTCATATATGTAAATAGTATGCAAACTTCTGATTTATTGTCTAATAGTCAAGCTCTCTAACTGATGGTATAGATTAAATAGAAATGAATAATGAATGAGGAAATTGATAATTTTCATCAAGCGCATCTGACAGCAGCTCGTCGTTGAGCGATAGAATCTAACAGCTTTGAAATAAGAAAACCATTAGCTAGTTAAAAACCAATAGTATCAAGCTGTTACTAACAAAACAAAACCGATGTATAAAAGTTGGCTATATTTCAGTATTTGGCAAAGCACATGTCACGTGAAGTGGAAAAAGGAAATTGGGGTTTACAACGAGGCTGAATCACCACCGTCATCATTCAATACAAAATGAAAAAGAAATGCTATGATTTGATTTCTTTTCGTTTCTGATTCTTAGTGATCTCTATATACTGGTTACTGATTCAGTGTCTCCTTATGCTTTAGAAAAAAACATCATTACAAAACTGGAAATCACAGATTATAATTTTGAAACCTGAAATTTGCTTAATGACGGATTTTTCTTGGTACTTATTATATAAACCCTCCTCCCTCCCCTCGACCTGAAAATTTCACCTCCGAATCTTTTTTTTTTGTTCGTCTTTGTATTACACCCCTCTCCTTTTTTTCATAAGTCAGTACTTCATAATTTTTAGCACAATTAACAAATAAACTCATATGAACCAATTATCTAATAGAGAACCACCCAAGTTGCCACCAGGCTGGAAGGCTCGGTGGGATGAAGAATATCAAACTTTCTTCTATATAAATGAGAGAACTGGAGAAACCCAATGGGAATTACCAACTGAAGATGCCACTGGAACTGCCACTCACTTTGAATCAAAAAATACCGTACCTTCACGTCCTCCTGTCAACCAAGGAAATAATGACAATGAACAAACAGACAGAGGTATTGGATCATTTGTTATGAATCAAGCAATTTCGAGTGCTACTGGTTCCAAGAACCATGGAAGTGGTGGTGGTGGTGTCCAATCATTCATCATGAACCAAGTTGTGTCTAGTGTTACTGGTTCCAATAAACACCACAATGGATCTGGATCTGGATCTGGTGCTGCTGGATTGGTTGGTAGCTTATTATCTGGTGGTAGTAGCCATAACAACAACAACAATCAACAAAATCAAAATCAATCTTCAGTGGGTTCTTTAGTTGGAAGTCTTTTGTCTGGAGGAAAAAGCCATGGTAATGGTGGCAATGGATCATACAATAACCAAGGAGGTTCATATAATGACCGTCCCCAACAACAATCTGGATTTTCTGGGGCCTCTGAGTTGATTGGTAATTTCTTGGGAGGAAAGAATGATCATAATAACCAAGGAGGTGGCTACAATTCAGGTCACAATAACAACTATGGCGGTGGAAATAATAATTACGGCGGTAGAAATGACAACTACGGCGGCAGAAATGACAACTACGGTGGCAGAAATGATAACTACGGTGGAAGAAATGACAATTATGGTGGAAGAAATGACAATTATGGTGGTGGATATAATAACAACAACCAAGGTGGATTTGGAACAGACAATAGTTTTGGATATGGGGGAAACAATAATAATCGTTATTAGTATTTAAGTAGATTTCTGTATAATTTAGGGTTAAATACACCTATCGGTGATAAATTTAGTATTCGTTTGTACGGGTAGAGGAATAGCTGTTGTTTTTTGGGGAACAGTTCACATAGAAAGAGATTGTTGATTTTAGCTCATTGTATTGGCTAAACCCCGAATAGTTTGCAGTTACCAGAAATCTACTTCATATTTACCAAAAGAAGTCAATTTCCAAGAATTTGACAAATTCGTGTTTTAGCGCATAAGACAACTTCCTAACCTAACTGGTTAGGAACTGTTTTATAATTTCAAAGTGAATATGTATTATAAATGTAAAAAAACAAAGCAAATTATATATATATCTATTAAACCATACGACAAATTATTCAATCTATTTAAAAGAAAGAAACAAAGTAATACCAAACAATTTTGGTAAGAAAAACAAAACAAATGAAAATGAAAATAAAAAAAAAAGCAAAGTGATGAATCAATAGTTGCAACTATAACAGGGTTTATGTTATAACCACACTTTTTCTTCTTCTATTTTTAAATCTACCAGTTTTGCATTTGTTCAAACAATTCAACTCTGTGGTTGGAATTGCTCAAATTATCAACAACTGATTTTCTGACATCATCAACCATGTTACCATGAGCACAAGAAGCAAATGCAATAGGACCTGTCAGTTGTTTAATTTCTTCGCCAACAATTTGGTAGAAATCAGGTTTGGTTTCAATGAATTGAATGAATGATAAATTCTTTTTAACTTGAGCAACATAGTCATTACTTTCTTCGGTATCAGATTTCTTTTCTTGTTCATGTTCTTGTTGTTCTTCATCATCGGTTAAGTCTGTGGTGATTGGGTCAGCTAATCCAACATTAGGTTGGGTGACATATACAGTAGTGCTAATTGGTAAATCCTTCAACTTGAGTAATTCTTGATAGAACCATTCTAAGGAACGGTAATGACGAACAACCCAGTATAATTTAACATTACGTTTTTCACCGAGTCTCTTAGCAATATCAGTGGCTTCATAATAAATACCTGGGATACCGTTACCACCGGCAATGAAAACATCGTTTTCGAATCTATCGATTGCCATTCTGTTACCATATGGACCTTCAATGGAGACCTTAATTTGAGCAGTTTGAGCAGGTTGTTGAGCCAAGTATTGGTACAAGCCATGAGTCATACCACCTTTGACTTTAATGTAGAAAGTAATGGTGTTGGATTCGGTGACGGAATCAACAATAGTGAATGGATGTGATTGCCAGAAACAGGTTGGTCTCATGAAGTGAATGAATGCATGACAACCTGGGAATGGTTTCCACCAGCCTGGTCTCGATACAGTTACTTTGACAGTTTCATTAGCAATTAATTGCACAGTAGCAGATCTAAGTCCGAAAGTAGCTAATCTAGCAATTCTCACAACACGATCGAAAACCCAAACAGCAACAGCACCGTACATCCACATTTGATAACCTTGTTCAGTAGTATGAATCCAAGTACCAGCAATGGCAAACACTGCCAAAATAATATGAACACCAACGAAAACTTCGTAGTTTGTTCTTCTGAAATATGAGAAACCTTGGAAAACCATTATTGACATGGCGACCAAAGCAACATAACCCCATCTAACGTATGGTTTGGCATTTCTTGTGTAGTATTTGCCAATACCTTTACCGTTATAAGTCATACCGACCCCATGAGCAATACTCATCATAAATACAACACGACTGATCCATTTATGAATGTAGACAAAACGGGCATATGGCCAACCACTAACCCATTGCATAAAATTGTTTCTACCGGCAAACAAAACCAATGGTGGCATCAACCACATGGAAATTTGACCAGTTCTATCAGCAATTTTTCTTCCCAATTCATTGCTTTTTTGTGGCCAGATGTAGTTTGGTTTGACATGAACGTAATTGGTCAAATTCATAATCAAAGCCATGATAAACCAAGCGACAACCAAAATAGATTCTAATCTTGTTGGTAAAATAGCATGGAAAACCCCAAAAATGGATTTATGGTGGGCATGAGTTTTCTTGAACAATGCTGGTAAAGTGATGTATTTTCTGAACGCATTAGAAATTCCCCCTTTCAAGGATTTAACAAAGCCAGGGAAAAGGAAATAAGTCAAATTACAAATACCAGCAACAAACATAACGGCAAACCAATAGGAGAATAATGCAATACCGTACCATTGTGCGTAATTGTAATTGTACCATCTGGTAGCTACTGCATCCCAAGCAGCTTCAACTTTCTTCTTCTTCAACAACACTGGTTTGTAGTATAATTTTTTTTTCTTAAAATCAGGATCAGCAGTCACATTAACGTAACCAAATTCAGTGGCATTTTTCCAAGCAGCTAAGTAATCTTCTTCAGTAAGGTTGAATTTTTTACATGTTTTCAAAAATTCTTTTCTTGAGTCTTTGTGAGGCATCAATTCAATACATTCTGCCATAGTACCCAAAGCTTGTTGGTTTTTGACATTACAGAAACCAGCTTTATCAGTGGTTTCGTTGAATAAAACTGCAGTTTTACCAATTAAACCTTTACATGCTTGCACGGCAAATTTATTGTTGTGGTAAATTGTCAAGGTGTCGGTAGCTTGAGCTGAAGTAACCAACGTGATGGCAGCAAATAATAATGAATTGATAGCTACCATATTGTATCTATATTCTTTTTTTTTTTCCTTCTTTGTTCCCCTTAGTTTGAAATTCTTGTCAAGAAAATATTACAATCTATTATTCTATTTTTTACTTGGCAGAAGAAAGGATGGGAATGGCTGAAAAATTCTTCGGTAACTGGGAAGGAAGGCTTGTACTGAAGGGATTTTAAAATAATAATGATAAAAATAATAATAAAATTATTTTAACAAACTAAGACATGCAATTGAAATTGAGGGAAGGAGAAAATTGAAAGAGTATTTATAGTCAAGGGAGTTTTACCAATTGGGTTTTCTTCAATGGCCAATTTAAAAAAAGAAAGAAATTTTTTTTTTATTAAACTAAAAGGCAGAATGAAGGATGCTACAGATTGAACTGATAAATAGAATAACAATTCAAAACTCACAAAGGGCAAAGAGAGCAAAAGAGAACAAAAGAAATATTTAGAGAACACAAAAACTAAAACAATTACTGCTGCTGCTGAAGGACTAAAAATTAATAAATCAACTCATCGGAAACTAATTAGACATTTTTTTTTTGTCCCGGTTTTAATCCAATCACAAGCCTTTCTTTAACAACAATAATACATATTTGCAAGATTACTAATATTTTGTTGTGCCCAATACTTGTTGAAATATGTATTACGGGATAAATTAATTGATAGGCGTAATTCATTTACTTCTTTGTATTGCTTTTTCTCACTCTCCCACTCTCTACGAGTTGCTCTGTCTGTCTTAATTCCCCTGTCCAACAATCAAAAGCCTTGCTACAAGATGGTGATGGACACTAGGAAATATAGCAAAGTAAGTTTAATAATTGCCTTGTCAAAAGCGAAAGTGATATGAAAATACTAGCAATGCAATCCAGACTATCATTAACAATCTGAATTAGCCAATGACGGCTGTCTGAAATAATAAAAAGAGAACTAAAACTAAGGAGTTTATGCATGTACTGGTTAATAGACGTTTGAATTATTAGTTTCACATTTTCTTTCTTTTCTTTTTGAGCTTTTTGTCTGTTTTGCATGGAAAAAATCAAAAAAACAAAAATTAATTTAGATAAAAATCGAAACTAAAAAAAAGAGAAAAGAGAAGAGATGAGTGTCTATTTAAAATTGACTAATGAGGTTTGAAATAGGCACAGTTTGGTGTTCCATATTATTCCTTATAGTATTCAGCAATTCCAAACAACATTAATAATATATAGTTGATCAAGATTTACAAGAGAAAGGGAGAGGAGGAACGGGGTTCAGTTGAAGATTTCAACGTAACAGAACTTTTTTTTCCCTTCTTTCTTTCTTCAGGAGTAAAAAAAAAAAAAAATAAAAAAAAAACCGCAAATTGATCTTATCTGATGAAATCAATGAACAATCAGGAGAGAGAATGTGTGTGCACACAGGCCCAAAAATTGTAGATCTTTAAAGTCCAAGAATTTTATTTCCAAAGCAAACTCTATTTCGTTGACTTTATACACATAGAGATCTGGTCTGATAAGGCAGTGCTACAGACTATTGAGCCTGTTTGTTTCATTTTTATCCGTATCAAATTTTAATGGACCAATTGCCAAGCTTCGTTATGCTTACCACAACAAATCAACTATGTAACTCTTAGTTATCAACTACAGAATGGCCCAATTAAAACGGCATAAACTAAAAAAAACAAAGTAAATTTAAACCCAACAAAGTTAAGATTAATGCCACAATTGGAGATCATCATCCTAGTAATCCCTAAATTTAAGTTTTCTTTTTTTTTTACTAAAACGAGTATTCCACTTCTTGCTCTTGCTTTTTATCCGGTTTTTTTTCTTGAAATTTTCCGTTTGCTAATAGTAGGCTTGGCGTGTCAACACCTATCACCGGCATATTAGATTCCCATTGAATAATTATGTTCTGTGACCTAAATTATATTGACGAATCAAAGTAAGCTATAGGAAACCCGATCGCATATACTTTCATGGCAATCCCGGTTTTACAACTCGTATTGTTTGTCGCCTATGCTAGACATTGTCGGCTACTGCAATAATCATTTTAACCGTTTTGTTGACTAAACGATTGTTGGCTAGTCGGTGGTTTCCGGTAATTGATTGTTATAGTTGCATTATACACATGAAACGAATACCACACATTTGTGTTAACAATTTCAATTAATGAACCATTGCAAATTACAACCCAGGGCGACCTCAGCCAATAGTGGACAAGTTTGAAATAAATTCCGAGTACTAGACCATGCATACGGCACAATAATACTTTGTACGTTTTTTGGGGCCTTATGCCATTGTTCTAATTATCTAGTTGCCCAGCATTATGGTGTCTATTATAGAATTGTCCAATAAAACAAATATAGATTCATCTTTGTATTCTTTTCATACATTAGAAGGGGGGGTGTGTGCAACCAATCCGACTTTTTTTTTATTAAGCAACAGGACAAACCTTATGATCATATTACAAATGCAGTAGTGTCTGAATTGAAGCTTCTGATACAGACAAAAAATCCCCAGCTAACTTTTTAATTACAAATTGAACACATTAACAAAAAAAAAAGCCAGCAAAGTCAGCCACAGAGAAGGAAGTTTCAAAGAGGACTATGATTACGATTTGATTAATTCTTGGCGTGGTTTAACAATTACAGTGAAAATTGAAACCCTAAGTTTTAACCATCTTGGTGCTCTAAAACTAAATAGACTTGACATAGACACCCAAAAATACTAAAAACTGGAATCAAAAAAAAAAAGGAATCAAAATCTAGAACAATTCACTACTAGTTCAGGTTCAGCCAACCAATTAGATCTTTCGAATTAATTGTTCACGATGAATTTGAATTACCGACTGGCGCATAATCTATCATTACACAAAATTTCATAGTAGTGTACTCGATTTCAGAACTTTTTTCTTCCAATTTGAATGATTTTGTAGCATTTTGATAGTAGTACATCTGAATCAAGTACTTTATCGATTGAGTTGATAGAGTTATAATTCTTATCGACACAGGATAGCTTGGCAAATAGATTACTTGGTTATTGTCTTTCCATGCAGCTAATCGTAAAGTAAAGTAATAGAATATTTTGTAATAATTGATAAAGAAAATATTGGATCTTTTTGTCTACTAAATTCACACAAAATTTCAGCTGTATAAAGGCGGAAGTTTAACCATCATTTTTGTCCCTTTACTGTGTTTATTGCCACTGTGAATATGATTATCATTTTTTTTAGATAGCAAAGCTAAATGCTATGTTTACTTTTATTGGAGAGTCATAATTTTTAGTTGCAAGTTCTAAAACCTTGTCTAACAAAATATGAAAAGAGTTGCAACGCATACCTGCTTCTGTTGTAACGTATTTAAACCGACTAGTGCAGTGCCATATCAATTACTCCAAACAACTATACAGCCCAATATTTAGCGATCCAAAAATGATCCATATCTTTCTCTATTTTGAATCATAAATTACAGTTACTATTTGTTTTGTTGTTTCTATTTACAGGAATCCATTCCACCTAAAAATCATTAACTAACCACACTGGCTTTCATTTCCATATTCCCAATAGGTGCCGCTGCCAACTCACCATCGGAATAATGGGCTTTGAAGAACGAATAATGCAAAACCACATCATCAATATTTCTCATTGCTGGATCTTTAGCAAAATCAGGATCAATAAAGAAGAACACAGGCATATCTACTTCTTCCCCAGCACTCAATCGTTGTTCTTCAAAGCAAAAACATTGAATCTTATTGAAATATCCAGCGACATTATCTGGTGAAATAGAATACGTTGCCATACCGATAATGTCTTCTTTACTCATATTCTTGGCTCGATAGAATGCTAAAGCAGTTTCACCAGGTACAACATAAACCTCACGTTGTAAAGGGGTAAATTTCCATGGTAATATTCCCGATGACTGACAAGTAAACTGTATACGGATACGTTTGTTGGTATCGACAGGGATCAACTTATCAGGAGTGAATTTTGTACTATCAGTAATTGGTATTCCACCCCACCCAGTACGTTGACAGATGGCTCGATAAATTGGCACCGCAGAAAATGCTAATGCCAAAAAGAAAATCCCTAATGATGCAGTATAATACGTTGCTGTTCTATTTCTATACTTTTGACGTTCTTCTCTTTCTCTTGCAAGTCTATCTACCCATTCCCTTTGCTTTTCAATAGATGATTGGTCTGGAACAGATGGCTGTTGTTGATGTTGCATCTGAAATAATTTGCCTGTGGTGTGTATGCCTCTCGATACAATAAAAGCATATGGTCTGAAAACAGCCGGCTTAACTATTGTAGACCTAAAAATCGGTGTGTATATCCTTAATCTATTCATAGTTTATTAATAGTCAGCTGCAGTAAAAAAGAATAGATCGAATGGTTTTTACCTTAACTTTTTTTTTGGAGGCACCATTCACCAAATTTTTTTTTTCCACATTTCAAATTCCGTAACAACCACTCATAAAAAAAAAGTTAATCCCGAACAAATAACAAGAATAAACCCAATCCATTAGCAAAGCTTCACCACACCTTGCTGATTCCTAAAACTATACTATCTTAATTCTTGCACCATGAGAAACACGCTAATTAAAAGATCTATTATAACCCCCAAAAGATTCCATACCATCAAGTTACCTCATCAAATCAATCAAGATCCAGTGAAACCCCGTCTATCTCAATTTTCTCATGCATTGTACAATACATTGATGATTTCATTATCGACTTTTTTCCTATTCAACATTGTTTATAATAATTTGCAATATCAAGAAATAGAGCAGGAGTTGAAATTGAAATCAACAACTTTGGAAAATCAAATTCAAACTATAGTGGATGAAAAGGACAAACAATTGAAACAAGAACAAGAAAGCAGTAATAAACGTTGGATACATAAATTGAAATTTTGGTAAATAAATAGAGAAAAAATATAACAAACAGTTGAACCCACGGCATGTAATTACAATCACTATTTATACTATTTGTTCTGTTTGAACCTAGTAGTAAACTGAGCTAATTTTGAAGTAGTACTGGTCGATTCGATACTCCCACTAGAAGTGTTGCCTGCATCATCAGTTGACAAATTACTCAACATGTTCACAAAACTTCTTGTTGAACTGGAGTTAGGGATAACACCACCAATGGTTCCTCTTTCAGACATTGCTGATACCGATGTTTGTTGTTTAGATTCGTTATCTTGCATTTTTTTAATCAAATTTATACCATCTTCATATTTCACTCTATCAAAGCGTCTCATTCTAAATGAAGAGTCATTAATGAATTCCTCATAATCTTCTAAATTCAACAAATCAATACATTGCCTCAATTCAGTGAATGTAGATTCCAAAGCAACGTTACCTCCATTACCATTGGCTTCATCGCCGTCTTCTTTAAACCCATGTAAATTCCTCAACGAGGTTTCCAAGTACTGAATATCCAAATCGAAATTGGCAACAAATATTCTATTGTACACATTTGCATCTTTCAACACATTTAAAAAATATTCAGAAACAAAATCATAAGTCCTGAAAAGCCCCAATGTACGCAATTGCAGTGGTAAATTGTTGAAGATTGATGTAAACAAATTCTCCAAAAATAACGCAAAATCTTTAATGGCAAAATTGGCTTCGTCGTTCTTTTCCACAGGCAAATACTCGTCATATTCAACCATATCCAATAATTCATTAATTTTATTATCCACCATCTTGAAAACAGTCTCTTCAGCATGTTTTTTAAGTTTATTAAATGTTTCAACAGCACGTAAAGTAAATGTGTCGTTAGCATCTATATTGTGCACACCCATACCAGTATGTTTACGCAATTCACGATTGACCAATTTGCCAATCTCATACAAACTAAACAAATAATATTCCAAGTTGGTATAAGTCTGGGCTGTGATTTCTTTATTATTCTCATTTCTGGTAATAAACTCTTCAATTTCATAAGCAATACCATATCCCTTTTCATCACTTAACACCACTTCAATAATGTTATTGACTATGGTGTTGGTCAATTCCCCAATTTCATAATTATAATAATCACCAATAAACCGCAAGACATCTTTAAGCAATCGTCTCACTTGTATACAGTAATGGACATAATCTTCACTAAAGGGGAATGTCACTGGGAAGCTCTTAACATATGCTGGAGCAAATGATGCATCATCTTTGTACCACACATTTTGCATAATCGCAGTATAATCGGCTTCATCCGTGACTGTAAGTGGTCGATAACGATCGGATTGTATGGATGCCACAAACTGTTTCCGGAATGTCTGTATCGTTAATGGTGCATAGTATTCTTTGAAAATCATCATCATCACTTCGTATAACTCACTGATATCATAATCGTGATTATCCATAATTTGTAAAAATTCACCAACAATTGTTTTAAATGAACCCAATTCTTGTATATTGGTAAAGTTGTGATGTTTCAAAAGTTGAATCAACACTGGTTTCAACTTTGTCATGTAAGATAACCACAATTCATCAGCTTGAGTGTTTGATCTTAACTGAAATTTGGTTATAAGATTCAATTGCTTATCGGTAACAAAAAATGCTGCTATCTTCCTCAAGTATTCATATAATTCGTTATTGTCAAACACCACATCTTTTTTACTCACTGATGCAGTAGTTATCGGATAAATGACCCTGCTGTATTTGGACATCCATTCTTTATGATAGGCAGAACTCAAAGTATCCAACTCTTGTAAAGTTTGATATACTAACACGGCGTCGTAGACAGCATTTAAGTTTATTTGTAAACTCACATCCTCAAAAACATTGTAATTCAATTCAGGATCCCTAAGTGCTAACTCAACAGGAGAATTTATTTTGTAAGGTAAAAACGTTGGTCCATTTTCCTTTTTGATTTTTGACCAGTTATTTTGCAATTCATCCAAATTATTGTATAGTCCACTGGCAATATCCTGTAATTTCCGCTCTAAATTTATCGACAACCATTTACACAAGTTTTCAAATGACTCGTCTTTAACCATTTTTGTCAAATGAGGGATCGAATCAACTATTTTTTTGGCGAAGCTGAAATCCTCAACTTTTTGTATATGAATGTTGATGATTTCATCTATTAATTTCAAAGCCAGGAAATATTTAGTTTGTCTAATCAATTCTAAAATTTTATTCATCAATTCTAATACTTGAATACATTCATTCAACACCACTTGTGTTTCGTTAATTCGTTCGCAAACATCTTTATACTTTACGTAGTTCTTTTTCTTTGACATCAATTCATAGGCTGATTTATTTAAACTTGAGCTCACTTGAATAAATTGTTTATTCAACTCATTGGCTTCCTTGTGGATATTGTCGATGGTGTTGATACATGTATTGATTTCATCCATGGACTCCATCGAAGCTTGATTTAATTCCTCGTCTTTTGACTTCACAATTTCATTCAATTTCACAAGCAATTCACTCAACCCATTAGACTTTATTGCATCTTTCATGATAGGTGCTAGACTCTCCAAGTAGTCCTCTGAATTGAGTGTGGTTTGGAAAATATCTTCATCTCTAAGTAATAAGTTCTCCAATTGTAGACTATCAACAACAGGCCCATTTGATTTGTTTTGAACTTGCTTGGAATACTTTCCATTCAAGGATGTCCTTGTTTTACTGTTCCTTATCTGTGTTGATGGCATTGATTGGTGTTTGGTACTGAGCTATATGGTATTGCGCTGTTATTTATTTGGTGTTGATTTCTGTATTTTTTTTTTCGTATTGTCCAACTCAGAGGGGTCTAAGTAGTCCTCTCTTTTTTTTTTCGGATTCACTTTTTGCTTGTTGACCCACCAATAAAAGTTACTATTGACAATGATACCGAATCATATATTGATACTAGGTTCTCCTAATAGTGGGAAATTGAGAATTGCTAATTTGATTTCAAAAAACGAAGAAATACCAAATTTAGAGGATGTCGAATCACATAGTGGATTAATAGTAAAAACGTCACTACGAACAAAATATTACTTTCTCAAATTAAACATATTAATAGACGAGTATTCAGAGTCAAAAGAGGCCACTGATGAAAAGAAACTTTCAGAGCTACATAAATGGTACCAAGAGTTTAAATCTGAAGAGTTTGGGGAGTTGAGGGAGGTATTGGATGGTTTGATGTTTACCATAAACATGAAAACAGATTCAATATCCTTTATTGGTGATGCTTTAGAAATAATAGAACAAATCAAAATATCTTTGGGCGATGAAGAAAACCTCCACGACTGGGGAGGATTCATTGCAGTTGTGGGGTCATGTCCAGAGAATCAAATAGTTGAAGACGACCTTATTTTAGAAATCGAGGACATGGTGTTGTCACAAGGTCTCGAATTTATAAACTTGTCGACTGAGGGAGAGAACGAGTACAAGGAAAAACAAGGCAAAGATAGAATAGTCGAATTGATTGAGAGTCACGATTGGACGAATTTGGAGATGCTTAAAGTTGACTCCAAGCAATATGAGACCAATAAACTCGCCAAAATGGAATCAATGAAACAGAAATTGATAAATGAAAAAGAGGAGTTGGATCTCGATGATATTTTTAGCAAGTTGAATCTTGCTCGAGACCATGCACAGTCATTAACTCAAGATGAAAGGGACAAATATGCTAACAAAGTTATTGAAGAAATTATAGACTTTTTGTAATATATATTAAAAAGTTTTCTTCTGGTTTTACAATTTTGCTTCAATCTGATTGTACACAATGCTATACCCTGGTTCAAAGTAACATTCTTGAACATCTTCGTCAGCCACACCATTTTCGTGAATGAATACTGCAAAATCTATATGTGGGACTTTCTCATCGATAACCACCATTGGTGCGTGCCAAGTGCCTATTCCGTATGTAACCGATTGGTTGCCTTTACAAACAAACGCTCTAATCAGGGTTGGATCAGGCAATTTCTCTTCCGTGCTCTCATCTGTTTTGGCCACTATGACTAAATAAGAAACTTTATGCAAATCTTGACCTAATGGTAGAAACGTTTGGGTACTAAACGGATGTCTCTCTAATACTTTTGATGTGTAAACACTATTTAAACTTCCATGATTGATCAAATGCTTTGGAGCTTTGCATCTAAAAATGTTCCAATTTGCCGTCGCTTCCTTGCCACTAGGGCAGTTTGAATAATTGTTAACTATGGGAGCAACCTTGTGAATTTTTATAGCGGTCCCGTAGTTTGCTTCTGAACTTTGTACTTTTTCAAGTTGGTGATCTGCACTGATTACACCTCCATATTTCAGAAAACTCTCTGGTGTCAAAGTCTCGGCCTTTATTGGAGATATCCCATCAACTTTGAATGTTTTCAATACCATTGTTTAATGAAGAATAAAAAGTACTTACTTGTTGTCTATTTTTATGCTGAAAAATTCTAGTGATAAGAATGGAGATAACCGAAGGTAAATCTTACGTAATCACCTGGAATACGTACACGCATTATTTACTGATCACGTGAAAATTCGGGGAAAAAAAAACCAAAACAAAACAAAGGGAAAAAAAAAAGAAACTAATCACCCAATTTGCGGATACACTATTTGTCATATAAACTGAGGAAGAGTTAGTAAGAGAAAAAAAAAAATTATAAATCCAGTGCCACTATCGAAAGACGTATTCAAACAGCGTTACACTTAATAGCAGTATAATCATTTTTTCAAACTAACTGTGTTAAAGCTCAACAGTATATCTGATCATTTTTCATATTTATTAAGGCAAAACTTTTTAAAGAAATGGGAGATTTTCCAAATCTAGAACCTGACAAGAGAATTGATCAAAATTCACATTCCGATACTAACAGTGTGAATGATCAAGCTAGTTCAACAAATGATTCTGTGTTGTCAACCAGTCCTTCTCGTTTAGTTTATATTCCAGGAGAGTCCTCGTTAACTCGTGATGGACCTTTACCGCTAGATGGAGAAGAAGGTTCAAGTTCACAACGTGGGTTCATAACTCGCAGCAACCGTCAACAAGTCGATACATCGTTGCAACAAGTGCAGTACAACAACAACAAAATAGCATTAGACAGTTCTATCAATCAGACCATTGATTTAATTTCTGAATTACAAGATGAAAACAAAGAGAGACCTATATTTTATCCTACAGAAATCGAAGATGATGCCAGTGTTGTCTTAAACTCGGCAAAAGCACATTTGGCATTAGTTCGTAAAAATAGCACATTAAAGTCAATAAGTAAATCCAAAATTGAAACCGACGAAAAAGAACTACCAGAATTCAAGATTTTGAAAATCAGTTTAAAGTCGGGACACGGCGACAATAGCAACACCATGGCAAATTTGGATAAAAAGTCGATTGCCAATTTGTTAGAAAAAAAATTGTTACAACAAGTTAAATATTTATTAAATTTGAAGGATAGAATTGATGACACGACATCAAAAGTCTTTGTTACTGGTGATTTAAATGCCGGGAAATCTACATTTTGTAACGCTTTATTGAGAAGAAAGATTCTACCCGAAGATCAACAGCCCTGTACTGCGGTATTTTGTGAAGTTATAGATGCGTCGAAGGAAAATAATAGCATAGAAGAAGTACACGCAGTTCCAATAGGTAAAGAGTACAATATTCGAGATGAGTCTACATTCGAAGTCTATCCATTAGAAAGTTTAGAGGATTTGGTTTATGATTGCGATCGATTCAGTTTATTGAAAATCTATGTTTTGGACCATCGTAGTTTTCAAGAAAGTTTATTACACAATGGAGTTATAGATATAAAATTGATTGATGCTCCTGGATTAAACATGGACCTGTATCAAACCACTCAAGTTTTCTCACGTCAAGAGGAAATTGACTTGGTGGTATTTGTTGTTAGTGCAGAAAACCATTTCACATTGTCGGCAAAAGAATTTATTGCTGCTGCTGCGAATGAAAAAAGGTACGTGTTTATTGTTGTCAATAGATTTGATCATATCAAGGATAAAGAAAAGTGTAAAAGAAGAATTTTGGATCAAATCAAGAGCTTATCTCCGGATACTTATAAGAATGCCAAAGAATTTGTTCATTTTGTGAGTTCGAGTGAGGTGTTGAACGAAAATGGAGGTGGCGATGACGGTGATCCTGATGACGATGACAACAATAACAACGACAATAATGACCATCCTGATTTTGACCAATTAGAAGCATCTTTAAGAAAGTTTCTCTTGGAAAAAAGATCCATTTCCAAATTATTGCCTGTTAAGGATTATTTACTTAATATCTTACTAGACTTACAAACATTATCTAAAATCAATGAAAAAATCTATTATGATGAAAAGGTTGATAAACTTCAAGAATTGAATAATCGAGTGGCCCCAAAGTATAACGACATTATGACCAAATCTGTGAGAATTGGTGATACGATCAATGGATTGATTGAATCTACCTGTACTGAGGTATACAATGAAACTAATAAGGAAATTGTCACTACTGTAAACAATTTGGGTGATAAACCAATAGTGAAATATCCTGGACTCCAATACTTGTTTGAATATGCCAAAGAGACTCAATTAGCAATGATCGATATAGTTTTAGAATCGGTTGCACGTAGTGAAGAAGTGGCCAAGAAGGTTACTTCAAATAGGGTAGATGAGATTATCAAATACGGACAACAGACTTTAAATGAAGAGTTTTTGAATGACAAGGTGTTTAATTCAGATTTGATGTTCACTAGAAGAAGAGATACCATTGGGAAATCAATTGATGATACTTTTGAAATTAATGATTTCTTTGATCCTTCAATTGAATCGTTTTTAGTATTTGTTGGGTTACCAGAGAAGTTTGTCAAGTCTGCCAAATACCAGATATCCTATTTTAATCCAGTTGGTATGTTGACATCTATACCTCAAAATGCAGTTACACTCAAGGAACAATTACCATCGCAACTTACTTTGCATACACTTTATTCATCAAGTAAAATTTTGACTACTGGTGCATTAGTACACAAAATGTACCAATTTTCACATTACGTTACCCCTAAAATGGTTAAAAAGATTGCTATCCCAGTAATCATTGGGATATCAGGAATTACCATATATTATCTTTTGAGTGATATTCCTAATGCATTACCTAGAAATCAAGCTAGGAAAATCAAGAAACAAATTGGCGATTTAGACTATGCCCATCAAAACTCAGCTCGAATCTCTCGTGAATGTCGTCAAGTATTAAACTATCCGGCAAGACAAGTGATGAATAATTTCCAAACCAGTATTGACAAGAGAAGTAACGAAAAAGCTGAATTAGAAAAGGTTATTAAAGATGCTGAAATTAGTTCTGGTTTCTTTAAAAATTTGTTGACTAAAGTTGAACGTCAACAAGGTTTACTCAAGGAGATTGATTTGGAGAGCATTAATTTTGTTGAATAAGATTTGTGTTCTATGAAATTTATTCTTCTCCTATTCTACTTTATGTATATAGTTTCACAAATTTTTTTTTTCTAATTATTCTAATGTTTATATGTCGTTATTTATATGAAATGTTACATTATTTTGGAAACAAAAAGTTATTGCTTTCTCTGTATATATATCAAAAGTAATGTCACCACAAATGTCATACCACAAAGGACTAGACTTAGTTCAAAGGCACCTTGATAACAACCATTCCCCAAATAACAAATTCCGGTATCACTATCAGAATTGGCGTCATATAGTTTGCCAAAAGATTTATTTAAAATCCATAATGTAATTAAAGGCCCTGTACACACCAACCCCCAAGATGTAGAAAACAGACGAGTGCCAAATCGATCGGCAATCACTGCGGGATATGTTCCAAATATAAGACCATAACTTCCTCCAATAAGGGCAGAAGCAAGGGTGACAAGATGTAAGTCATTTACATTTTGGATAGTTAAATATTGCCCTAACGCTAGAAATACAAGGGTTACTGGGACGATCCATAATCGTTGAATATGCCATTTTTTATAGATGTAATCACTCAAGAATCCAGAAAACAATCTGCCCAGAAATGATGCAATCGAAATTACTGAGACTTGAAGGGCTTGTAATGTTTGTACTGTATCATCAACATTTGGATCATGATGAATATCATTACGGCTAAATCTATGGTTTTCGGTTGTTAAATTTTCTATCTTGTTCTTGCCATAATAATATTGTGCTGTGACAATGAATCCTACACTATAAATGTACATTTGACCAATACCACTGGCTAATGAGACAATATAGTAATGGATAGCAAATATTCTTCCGTTTTCCTTTTGGAGAAATTCGGGTACTGAAATGAGGTTGAGCCACAGTTTGTTGGAATCCTTCAGTTGCTCTTCCTGCTGTTGTTTAGGTACATTTTCATTTCGAAGACTCTCGACAATGTTATTAGCTTCCGATTCCTGCAAACTGATAGATTCTCTAGGTGTTCTTTGACCAATACCCCAAAATGAAATAGATCCTTGTAATGAATCTTGTCTACTCATTGTTGTGGCTGGTGGTTCAATTACAGAGTTTCCTTCACTTAGTAACGAAATCTCTTCTTCTATTCTAGGACTTCTCGATGAAGCAGATTCAATATTGTAATAGTTTGGTGAAGGAGATGACACAAATTCTGGACTTGACATTTCAGGGTCCATCTCACGATCATCATGATGGTCCAAATAAATGTGAATGAAAAAAGACCCTAGAAATGTCATGCTACCACAAAAGATTGATAGAAATTCCAATAATCCTCCAGAGTTTCCTTTGAAATAAGTTGCTGAAATAATTGAAAATATAGTCGCAGCAAACCCATACGCACTAACAGGGAACGCACCAGCTGCACCTCGATGTTTGGGGAAATTTGATTGTGAAGCTTTCAATGTGGCAAAATAGGAAGTGATTGATCCAAATCCTGCAAGGACCATTGCAAGGCAAATGATCAATAAATTGTCATATTTGGCTTCATAGATTTTGTGCATGGCAAAATAACCAATAAATATACAAACTGACCCCAATAATATACTCTTTTGTGGACCAAAATGGTCAATTATTAACCCTCCTGGTAGTCCACCTACTCCCGAGCCCAAATTTGTTGCCAAAGATATTGTTGCTGAATCAGAAGTAGTCAATCCCACTTGTTTTACAAACTGTGGGGAATAGACCCCATACAAATATGGTGTGCCTGACGCAAGAGCAACCAATATTGAAACAATTAATGCTGTTAATCTGCCCGGTAGATGGGAAGATCCGGTATTTGATTTGTTTCCATTATTGATAAACGGGAGTGTCAGCATGATTTTAAGGGCGAGCAGTTGCGTATCGAAGGTTGTACACAAGTAAAAGCAAAGTGTTGAAGTCCTGTTTGAAAGAAAAACAAAGAAACCGAGTAGGAAAAAAATAGCTGCAGAAAGATATTTTTTTTGGGGGGGTGAGAGGGAATAGACAAACGATGAAAAATCGAATAGATAAGGAACAAGAAAAAAAAAAGCACAGATATCCCTCTTCCTCTCCAAAAGCAACTTAACTGGGATTAATCGTCGCTTATTTAATTAGGGAATCATAAGCTGTAGTGGCATTTCTCGTATCTAAACTTTCGTATAGAGCTCAATATAATAATAAAACCGCCAAGTGAGATATAAATGTAACATCATGTTGGATTGTAAGTACAAAAGAAGAAGCCGTTCCAAGAAAAATGGAAAACGGTATACGCTGGTATCTGTGTTGTTAAAAACGCCACAGTATGATCTCTGTATTTTGAAAGCAATACTCTTTCTACTATTTTATATCGCCGAAAGTGTTGTGAACCAATTAAATGTAGGTCAAACAAAACTCTCTGGCATTAATTAAAGAATATAACTAAAATTCACAAAAGTTATATTTTTGAAACTTTTTGGGCTGATTTCTAATCATAAAATAATCATTTACAAAAAAAAAGACTGTACAGATATAGACCTAAGACGCAACTATAACAATGCCGATGGTTAGCAGGAAATAAGGATACCACACTTTTTACGATTTTCAGTTGTATATGACACCAGTGATAGACGTCTATGGTTTTGACGGTTGGAAAACTAACTGGAGTAAGACTTCCATCTCGTGTAATTAGAGCGGAAAAAAAAAATACAACTTCGACCGAGGAACTACTAGTATTAGCCTATTCACGTTACCACGAATGAAATTGCTTTATTAATTTACTAGATATATGAGATCTAGTCACCTCCAAACCATGCAGCTCCGTTTATTGTATATGAAATGAGATCCACTAATTTAAAGAGAATCAATTCAGCTGATGACGCGTCGGGTTTTTTTTAGCGGAAAAAGCGTGACAAAAAAAGGTACGAATTAAATCTTACATAATCAACTTCAGAAAAATCCATGGCATGCCTATTAATGATATATCTATTAGTTTGGCCAATTCATCTGACTACATTAAAGTAATTAAATTCAAATCTAATTAGAATACAGATAAAAAGCAAGAACAATAGATGTCTTACTCTACGGACCGACCCACTTGACAAACGTTTATTATTTCACCACCACCACCGGAAGTAAAAAAAATAACAGAAACTCAAAACATTACACAAATCACAAAGACAAAGAAAAAATAAAAATAAAATCAAAACAAACGCACAACTGTATGCAGGACATTCTCAAAAAAGTTAAATTTTTTTTGTATATTTTTTTCGCTCTTCTGTCTCAATTTCAACACAAATTACACGACCTACGCCTTAAAGTGAAATCTTAACTTTTTTTTTTTTCCTTTTCTTTGGTGGATTGATTGGTTGAACAATATACCAAATTTTTATTTTTTTTAATTTTACTTACCATAACTAGATACTACTTATTCCTGTTGTTTTTATTATCAAATTCTTTTCTTCTATCCATTTTTTTATTAAGTTACATATTCTTGGTTCTAAGAAAAGTTTGGGTTTTCAATAAAAAAGTATTTGCAAGATTTAGAAAAAGAAACAGAGAACCATTCGTCTTAGAACATTGTCATTCGCTTTTAAACTACAACTTTACAATTTTATTTACCGAACACTTTTCCATAATTTGAGTAGTCATCCTCCCTCAAAAGAATACTTTTAAACACAAATACAATCCTTTAGTCATGCCTACATTTGATCTTGTGTATGAAAGAACACCAACGTTAGAGGTTCGAGCATCTAAATCGTCAGACGACTCCAGTGAAACATCTGACTACTGTAAAACACACCCCAACTCCGATCAGTGTGAAAAACCTGTTAGTGATAATAGTGTTACCATTGCTTTATCTATTGTGTTACCATGTCTTGCTATAGTTGCCGTTCTTGGGTATTTTCTTTATAGAAACTACCGTAAGGATAAGAAGGAAAGTTTAGAACATGATCCAGACTTTGATGAAAATGGAGAGGCTACTGCATTACCGGATTATCCCCAAATGAAAGATTATCAAGAAGATCCATTCCATAATAGAAACTCCGTTAGATATCCAATGGACTATTCTAATAATAAACCATACAGCAAACAATATGAAAGAGCTTCAAAGCAACAACAGCGTCCACTAGACCCATATTTAGATAGTTTTGTTTTGCCATATCAACATCAAACTGGATCGAAGCTTTCTCTAGATGACTATGCAAGAAAACTTGGTGATCTGCAAGGTTATCAAACCCCTTCCAACGTGGGTTCTAGATCTAGATCAGGTTCTATGCATCTTGATGGAAATCTCAAACATACAATGGCAGAGGGCCGTGGCCATTCCAGAAAACCATCTTCAGCCAAGAGCCCAAGTAAAAAGAAGGATGGTAAACAATATACCAACATTCCGAATGATTCTGACCCTTCCATCGCTGAGCCAAATGCAAGAGATATAGGACGTGGTGTACAAGAGGAGACATCTGACGAATCAGAGAACTATTCTTCACCAGAAGAGAAATTTGTCGTGTCCTATGAAAATGAATCTGTTCCTAACGTGAATAACGACGTTCCACAGATATTTGTTAGCGAAGAAAATGAAGAATCAACTGAAAACTCCAACTCTCCATTTGATGATCAGCAAGATCAGGCCACAAACACTACTGAGTCAACAATGGAGACTATCCCTCATACAAAACAAGCAGCTACTAATAATTATGATGATGGTGACTTTACATTTTCAACTGAAGGTGATACTCGAAACACAACAGCAACTGAACAATTAACAACTTCTAAACCGCGATCTCCAAGAATATCTGCATTCAATTTGTTGAAGAACGATAGCGACAATGAAGAGGAAGAGAACGAAGATGACAATGACGATGAAATGAACGAATTAAGTCCGGAACAACAAGAAGAACTTAAACGTATGAAATCTGTTTATAAAGTTTATTTCGACAAAGAAGTTACTGGGGAAGCGGCACCAACTAGGAAATATGAAATTGATGAAAATTATCCTCCTGTACCAGATAAGATTAACGATGAGTTGAAGATGGACACTGAATATGCTAAAAGATTTAGTAACACTTCCTCTGTATATCAAGAGCACGATGAACAGCAATTTGTTCAACAACACCAACAGTATTATTACGACCAATTCAATCAGCAATATCAACAAGAATACGGTTCTCCGGTCGATCCACAATTATACCAACAATTCCAAGAACAACAGTACTATAATTATTATGAACAGCAACAGCAACAACGTATTAAGGAATCCAAAAGACCATTACCAGCATTGCAAAAAATACCCCGTCCATCAGACATTAGAAAATCTACTTTACAAACTTATACTGATTTCAAACCAAGCATGAAAAACCAAACTGTGACGTCTTCACCTACTGGAAAGTTACCATTTGTTCCGATAGAGAATGATGGAGTATGGACATCACCTGTAAATTCACCATCAATACAGTCACAAGCTTCATTCCCACTGCAACATCAACATTCCATCCAACCAGATGGCTATTTTCCATCAGCACAACACCAACAACCATCATCATCATCATCATTGACGCAACAACAACAAAGAAATGTGTCCCCATCAACAAATGTACCTTCAGCTTCACAGATGGCTAGATCATCAGTGGTTATGTTAAATCCAGTGACAGAAATCACTAAACAAAGAAAATTCAAACCAGCTGGATCAATACCTAGAATTAACAACAATCCACGTCCCGGATATCAACAATTTGGTCATAGCGACTTGAATGGACCGGAAAGTGATTTGCTTCCAGGTAATAGAAAAAGTGATGTTAGAAGAATGATGAATAGTAATTTTTAGAACTCATGTATCATGATATCCATGCCCCCATCTTCCCCTCCTTCTCCCGTTTGGGTAAACTTTTTTTTTTATTCTTCTTGTTTCTTCCCCATATTGAAGCTCAGGTTCTGGCTTAGGTTTAGGTTTAGGTTTTGGTTTACTTTATTGAATTTTTAGATTTGTACAATATTAAAACAATTAGCAAAAAAAAATAAATAAAAAAGACGAAAAATATAATTATAGATGAATATAGTTTGCGTATCTTGTAATATATTTTTGACACATTTCAATGCATATAAAAGTGTACCTCTAAACGTATATAGTAATATAACTCTAGTAAAATTACCTAATAACTATATCTAAACTGAGTATTCTCTAAATCTGTCAAGTCAAAAAATTCAAAATTTTCTGGCATCTGATCTTTGATTTGGTCTCTTTTTGAATTCTCTTGTTGGCACATCCAGCCAATTAACCAAGTTATAGGAATACACATACATTGTGTAATCAAAATAACAATCTTTGCTGGATGATACTTTGGAGCACTATAATTTTGAAACAATTGAGGACCAATGATGCAAGCTATAGAAAATGCAATCATTATCATACCACTGCGGAAAATCTTTTTCGAAGTACCAGCAGTATTTACACTTGTCCAAGAATAGATTAATGTTATCACCGACGATCCACTATAAAGCAAGTACAATGCCATAATGTTTCCAATTTTGTTAGGGGAAATTATTAAAACTATCGCACCTACTATGGTTGGAATAAACATTGATATTATAATATATGTAATGTGACCAAATTGAGACACTAATTGTGTTGCTGTTAAAATGATAATTATAATCAATGCACCAATGGGTAATTGCAATAAAGCAGATTGATAAGAATCAAATCCAAACGAAAGTGTAATGGTAACACTAAAAGTACCAATAGCACCAGTCACAATCTGAGAACAAATAGTTAACAAAAAATAGAGCCAAGTGAATTTATCAAGTATTAATAATTCTTTTATATGTTTCCATTTGAATTTCGAGCTTTTAGTCCCTGTTTGATTTGGTCTCACCGTGTGATTTAGAATATATAGTTTTTCCTGCTTGTTTAAGAACCACACAGTATCAATATTGTCAGGTAAATAAACCATGACAAAAAACCCAAAAGCGATTGTGATCAATCCAATAACAAGAAATAATATTTGCCATGATTTGAATTTTTGAACATGTATATGTTGGAATGCAAATGATAATAACCCACCAAAGATAGTTGCTGTACCAGCCATGACTGACCATATACCCATCCTAGCAACTTGTTGTCGTTTATTATAATACATGCCACTAATAGTAATTAGCCCAACAGCAGAGCTGGATTCAAATATCCCTAATAGTGTTCTAACTATCATCAATGAGGCATAACTAGAACATGCAGAATGACAAGTAACCACAACACCCCATAGAACAATACAAACACCAAGTGATTTACCTAGTGGGTATCGTTGCAAAATATATGACATTATAGGTTCTCCAAATATATATGATGCATAAAACATTGTGGACAAATTAGCAAATTGATTGTTGCCAACACCATGGTTATCCAAGACTTTTTTAATTCCCATTGCGGCAGCATAATTCAACAACGATTTATCTAAAAATTGTAAGAAATATATACAACACAACAACGGAAGGATGATGAGGTCCAATTTCCGAACTATTTTAGCACCATCAATAGTAGAATCAGGATCAATTATCTGTTCATTTTCCTTGATAAAATACAAGACATTATCGAATTCACTAGTATCCGTGACAGATTCGTCTTGTGTGACAGCAGTAGATAATTTTTCACTCATATAGATATTGCCCAAACAAAGCAAAAAAAAAGAAAGAACTATTTCATATTGGAACAACGCTTTAATTTATATCTATCTTGCAGTTAAAATACTTGTTCAAGATTGTCTAAGCAAATTATTCTTCCATAAAGTAAATTAGGGTGTGCGCTTATACGAACTATGCGCTTAGACAGGTGCAATCAGAAAAAAAAATTGTTTGCACTAACAGTAGTGTCTGCTGTTGCTGCTAAAACTCGGGATGTAAACGCATACGTCTAAGCAACTAACTTATTGTTTTTAAAATATTTAACTCATAACGGAAAGTCTAACTTCATGTTTGTGATGTACAGTGGACCTCCAAAACCTTCAAACTACATGTTCAATTGAATAACAATTGTTTAACATGAACAAGAAATCAGCAATTATCAAACAGTTTCAACGTCATTAACAACCGCCTATTAACGTGATGCTTTCTTTCTAACATTAAACAATCCCAATTCCCTTTTTCTTTTACTATCAATCTCTCTAGCACGATTCATTTTAGCATTCTTTTCCTTGGCTTGATTTTCAATCTTTTTACTAATCTCAAGATTTTCTTGTTCGAGAGCACGTAATTTAGCTTCAATTTCTTCCTCATCTTCATTGTCGTCTTGCTGCTGTTGTTGTCCTTCTCCAAACTCATTATCGTATTCATCATTGGGTATCCATCCACTATTGTTGATCACATCAAGAGTAAAATCAGCTTGTGACATTATATCTGTCCATTTATTCATCAAAATCATGGTATTTGTAGCACCATTATTAATTTGATTCAAATCACCATTGACTTTTTCAATGGTTTGAAGAAACTGTTCCAAAACAGCATTGATGTTAGTTATTTGAGAAAGTTCTTGTTCTAATGCAACTTCTCTACTAGTTGATACTGTTACTTTCGATGAAGAGTTTGTTTGAGGGGTGACTGGGGTGGATGACATGTGTTAGTTGGTTTGTTTATACTTCGAATGGGGAGAATTTGGATTGGAAATGATTTTTTTAATTTCTTCTCAAGATTGAATTTCATTTCGCGAATGTCGCATGGATGTCGTGTCAAGAAAATTACGACACACATGTATTGTAGATATAGTGTTGTTAAAAAGCTAGACTGTGTAAGATAAATATATAGATATACTTGTGGGTGGTTTATTGGTAATGGTATAGCTTATAATTGTTATGGAACTGATCAAAAAACTTTTATGGTGGGTTGTTAAATTTTAAATTCTTGACCCACAGAAAAACCGTTATAACAGAGAATATTTCCATGGCGAAAACAATTGAAAAAAAAAAGCACACACAACAAAGTTTCACCTAACCAACATCATTACTTTCAAACACTCACCATACCCATGTCCGCTCAAACAGATCAACCAATAACGGAACAACAAAAGAAAGAACAGGAACAATACACAAATCTAATAAACTCATTACCAACAAGATGGGAGATCGAGTTAGAATTTGTTCAATCGTTGAGTAATATTCCCTATGTCAACTATTTAGCCCAAAACAATTATTTCAATGATGAGAACTTTATCAATTACTTGAACTATCTACAGTATTGGACTCAACCCGAATACTCAAAGTTCTTGGTTTATCCTAATTGTTTACATATTTTGAAATTATTACAAGATGAGAATTTCCGTAAAAATATAATCAATCAAGATTTCATGAATTCTTTGATGAATGACATGGTTAAGCGTTGGCAACTGAATGCGAATGACCAAGATGAAAATAAAGAGAAGGAAGAAAATAAGGAGGTTCCAGAAGTGAGAATTAATGGGACAAATTGAAGAAATGAAAGGAAGGAAGCAAAAAGATCTAGTAGAGTGTTAATAATGACAAGAATAAAAGTAGCTGCATTGGTAACTAATTTAACTGCTGGAAACACATGCAAGTATTCTAGAGTGGCAATTGAGATGAAGTCAAAATGGGCATGTTTTGGTATCAGATAGGTATTTTGAAACTAGCATGGGGGCCAAATCAGATATTTTAATTGCTTATTATGTTGATAATAGAGGAAATATGTGAAATAAAGTCTTCATAAATGTCATGTAAGCTAAGAAGTTGCTAGTACCAGTCACTTTAACTATTTATAACTATTTGAAATGATAACAATCGAACTAGTTGCAAAAATATTTATTCAACATAGCCCTTTATTTTGTAGGACAAAATATCAACACCGTTATAAAGATATCGAAGAGCTGATAGAGGAGGCTACTTCCAGGCTGTAATTACAAAACACCGCCCTACAAAGAGAAGTACTTAACTTGTAAACACCATTCACACAGCTGTGTTTATTGTAGAAAATGTTCTATGCGAACATCTAACGGGGAGCATTATGTGTTATTTTTAAAATTATTAAGACGACTACACCGCCGCACAGTAATCAAGCTATTGAACATGTTATCCAGCTACATAAAGTTGCACTCCTATAATGACTCTTGAAAAAACGGGGCTGTTCTTCCATTGTTGCAGAAATAGTTTTAATTTAACTGGATTGGAAGAATCAGTTACATTTTTGTGACCCAAGTTTTATGTGAGTCTTCTACAGTAAAAACGGATTGTATTCTGGTTATAAAAACGTGTTCAGGATGCATAAATTACATTCAGATAAGCTAAATTTTTGGTGTAATCTATCCACTAATTATCAACTACTCCTCTAAAGTGTGTAATAAATCTGAAATGTGTTGAGAACTAAGCCTTGCCAATGAAATTCTACAGTGAAAGCCTTCCCCATAAACAATAAATTATCGTGATCGAAGATTTTCAAAATAATACGATTACCGGCAATGTGGCTACATATTAATTAGCATATAGTTATTTAAACAACCAACAAGTAAAAAGTGTTTTGAAAAAAACCGTATATGTGGTGTAATAATTAGAGGGTTCAATTTTGCAGACTTTTCAGTTTTGTGTAATGTAATAAACAAATGAGAGGGAAATAAACACATTCAGATCTATACTCAACACTTGGAAGATAATAATTAACAATGTACACAAGTGCCACCTAATGATAATCCAAGGGATAATACAGTCATTACCTAGAAATACTTCTCATAAGTCAGAATAAATTTTAACAAATAATAATCCCCCCCTTTTATTTGTTTTCTTTTGGTTGTTGTTGTTTTTTTCTCGTTTTACTGTTGCATTTTCTTTTTAAAGTTTTCCAATTGCCTCAAAGTCATTCATTATCTATAAGTTTAATTATAGATATTATAATTGGAACGTTCTTCAGGATCTTTTTTTTCAGTATTTGTTTTAAATTAACGAAGATAATCTTATTATAGTTTAGTTGATTAATATAAATAACATTGGATACCCCCCTATTACTTGCGAAGTGTATTATAATTTTATTGAAATCCCTTTGATTATTTATTGTTTGCCTGTCTAATATATACCTATACAAACTAGCATCAATGATACAACAATCGACAAATTCACTGGATGAAACAGAGAGTGTATCAAAACAACCACAGCATCAACATCATATATCTCCAATGAACCAACTACAAAGTCTTAACAAAGAAGAAGTAGGTAAAAAGTCAAGCAAAACTGACCACATCAAGCAGTATATATTTAAGACAGTTGAAAATATGCCGACTCCCAAATTGATGTGGCTAATTAGTCCAATTGCCATTGTCATTTATTCCACAGCATTTAATATAGCAAGTGAAGTCTTATATTCAAAGTTCACTTATAATTCCTATGGTATTAGTTTCTTTAAAATAGCAGTGTTATTTTTGGATGTATTTATATTTTTAGTTGTCATTTATGAACAATTTTATTTCACTAATGATGTCCATTTTACTAACAAATGGTCGAAATATACTTATATATTAATTTGCAAAATTTTGAAAAAAATATTATGGATTATTTTATTAATAGCTTGTGTTTTCCAAGTCATTGTTATATCCACCGGTAGGTTGAATAACCCATTAAATATTGACAATGATTACATGCAATATTTTGAAATGACTCCTAATGAAAAAACTACTTATTTCATAATAAACCTTTTCAGTCTAATCTTTAATGGAGCAGTTTTAACTATTTGGTGGTCAACTAACATATCTTCAGTTCATTCTTTATTTGGTCTCATTAATTTGATAAACATTTTGATTGGTATTAGCATTTCTCAAATCAATATTGTCCACATTCATAATTCTCATGGGGCAAATAGAAGATTACATAATTGGTTCATTATAACTGGATCATTCATGACGGGACAATCTGCCATTGGATTAAGTATTGTCTTGTTGATTAATGAAAAAAATCGATTGAAAGATTTCATTGGGAAATTAATCTTCTTTTATGACGTCTACGTTGCAGCTGTGTTTTGCTTACTTTTAGGTTGTACTATTGTGAGTGGCATTTACTTTAACAATGATAGTCTGTTCCCCATTAGCATATTTATATTATATCTTTGTTCCATTATCATTTCCGTTGTATCATTCATGTGTACAAGATATTTCCGTTTGCGTGGTGGATTTACTAACAATTATCAAGTGGAAGAATACGATTTGCTTTCCCTAACAACCCATCAAAAGCAAGGATGGGGGAAACTTATAGATATCAATCGTAAATACAACGGAGGGATCTCTGGTGACTATGTAATTTCATTAATGGAAAATTATGCGAATGCCAAACTATCAGGAATGACATGTAAAGTGTTACGAGTCTTTAAAAAACACGAAATAACTCCTAACCCGTCAACGTCACTGCTAAAAAAATCAAAACAGCAACACAAAAAGAATATGAATACTGCATTTGAAGATTTGGATCCTGAATCTCTATTATTCCAAGAATCACCAGGTTCACAAAGCTATGAGTCACCCATCAAGCATTTAGAAGATGAATATCGACCATTATCGAAAAATCAATTGAAACGATTAGCCAAGAAGAATCAAAAGGATAAAAAACTATTAGAATTGAAATCTTTGGAAAATAATACCGAAATTTTTTATCAAGAATTAATGAATACTGAAGCATTGATATTACTCACCATTGTGGAAGAATTTGATCTTAGTGAAAGAATCCCCGGTTGGATTGGTAAAAAATTGAATAAATGGTTTGGGAAAAATTCCAAATTTCCTATTTTATGTATTCGATTTGGATTATTAGGATTCCATTGGCCATTTAAACGATCTACGTTTTATTGTAGTGCCACTAAGAAACCAGTAGCTCGTGGTGCTGCAGTTTTATACGCCATATCACAATGGAATGCTCAACATGAGAAATTAACCGTATTATTGGATCCAACATATAAAGATGTGAATTTTGAAGCTGGGATAACTTCGAGTGGATGGTATAAGATCAAATTACCCAATTCTCATATTATCGATTTACGACCATTTCAAAATCAAACCAGTACAGATTATTTCAAGGCCATCAAATATCGAACTCAAGATAATAGTTTTAAACAAGCTCATGGACAAGTGATTGAAACTAATGTATTTAATTATGAAAATTGTCAAGAAATCATTAATATGAATCAAAATATTTCTCAAAATAGACAACTGTCAGGACAATCACAACAATTATTACAACCAGATTGGGAATTCATTTATAATTTAGGCAATTTTTCTAATGAAAAAAAATATCGATCGTTATTGTTTTTAAAAGTTGATAATCAAATCATTGCTTCATGTGTGATATTCCGTTTGGGTGATACCATGACCTCAGATATCCAAGGTTTGGATCATGCTATAAGTAAAAAATATAAAGCATACTTTGTCATGATGCAAGAAGTTATTAAAATTGGTTTGAGAGAAGGAGTTAAATTTATTGATTTTGGTCCCACAACTGAAGAAGCTAAAGTTACGATTGGTTGTAATGTTGTACCATTATGTGGATCAATTTACCCGAAAAATAAATTCTTAGGACCCATCATAAAGTTTGCTGCCAGTAAAGTTGATGTATAAAAGTTTACCAATGTCGCAATAGTTATGTGTAGTGAATAAGATACTTTAACTGAGTTCAGTTGTATAAAAAGATTTTCAAGTTGGACAAGAGAACGTGTGGTAGTATAAGCATTAAGCGGCTTTGTTTAATACAGATATCTAATACAATAAACGTATACCAGTAGCTTTAAAACAAGACCCCGCAGATAATTATCTCTTCTATTTTCACTTACTCTCGACTATAGATGCCTTATGTTTCATTATCATACAAAATACAATTGCTTCCGAATGTTTTAGAATGGATCAAGTTGCCAAAAATGGAAGAAGCATAGATCTTTATCAGGTTCCGATCTTTTTGACCTTTCACATTCTTATCGATCGGAAAGGAGCCACGTTTATTTTTTTTTGACAGTTTGCAATCTCATAATCTCGATTGACAAGTTCTCACGTGAAGACGCAAAAACTATGGCTGCAATATAACATAGACTGAAAACGGAAGAACAAACCACGCGCCATAGTTTTGAGCTACCATTTATCCCCTATTTCCCGATGATTGATAAATCTGGGGAGGGGCGGGGGAGGTGGTGAATATACATGCATTAACAAGACTTTCAAACAAAGATCATTGTATCAAATTGTTAATTGCTACCTAGCAATTGTATATTGAAACTATCACATCTTAGTTTTGCTATATTATCCTTATTTCTCTCCTTGCTTTTTCTCATACTAATACGTATTACAATTATCCGTTAAATAGCAAAGCGGAAAAAGAAGTTTACTACACAAAACTTACAATAGACAAAGTTGCAATTTCTCCTTTTTGGAAATTTTCTTTTTTCTCTTTCTATTGTTGTTGTTGACATTTCGGAGAAGTCACGTTTTATTGCACTATCTTTTCAATCGCACATTGATTATGATGTTTCTAACCAGGCTATAACGTTTCAAAAAAAAACTGATATCAACGGCACAAGTTACAATCCCAAAAAAATACCTTGCCATATAGGTTTAAGGACAATCAAATTCTTAAAGAAGATTATTAATTTATTTATAAAACTGTGGTTTTAAACGTTTTTAGTTTGATGTCAAGTTTTTTTGAAAATCATTTATATATAGTCACCTTTTATCTTATCCTCCCTCCCCAAAAAAAAGTGAATACAAAATAGTTCTAATAAATATTGATAATAAAAATAACAAAAACTTATCCTTTTTGAAAAAGAAAGAGTTTCAGAATTAAAGTCTATTACATATTCTATTTAATGATATAGTAAAATACTGAAGAGACATAGTTATTTCTATCACACAAACAAACAAACAAACAGAGATTATTACAAAGTATAATGAGTGACGAACCAACATCAGCAGCATTATTGGAGCAGTTAGTGTATATTGATAATTATATCAATGGAAATGCTTCAACTGCAACCGACAGTTCGACAGCCACGCCTAATCTTGACATGGATGGACAACTAAGTTTAGATTTAGCTGCATTTGCGGATGATTCGTTTATTTTTCCCGATGAAGACAAGAAACACAACAACGACAACAGCAACAGTGATAGTAATTGGAATATCCAAGAATTTGACAACCAGGAAATTGGCAGTAGCCATAGCCATAGCCATAGCCAAAGTCATAACCATCATCACCACCACCATAACCATGTTGAAGATCTTAACAATAATAACATATTAAGACAACAAGAATTCCAATCTCATTTACCATCACTAACACACCAGCCACACCATCTATCGACTTCCCTTCTTGCTTCACAATCTCATGCACATTTGACGACACAAGAACCGGCTACAATCGATTTAATGAATCCATCCTCCTTTGTGAATTTGACTGATTTACCCAAATTCCCAGTTCCACCAGGGGCAAAATCATCATTATTTGATGCAGGATTATCACAAAATCAAATTGATTTATTGAGTGCTTTGGTGGCTCAACACCAAGCCAGTTTAGGTAACCCAATACCTTCTGTACAATCACCAAATGCAACAGCTACAACCACAACCACACCATTATCAGTTTCACCAGCTGAATTACCCCTTCGAATCAATAACAGTATAACAACCGTTGCCCCCATCACTACAACAAATGTTAATGTTAATGCTAACGGCCATTTACATCGATCACTGGTATCACTGCAACTGAGCAATACCACAATGGCATTATTAGATCCTATTCCATCGTCTTCTAGTGTATCACCATCATCGGTAACTGGTGGGAATACTCAAGGATTTGCTGCTGAATTAGATAAAAAACGAAGAAATACTGCTGCTAGTGCTAGATTTAGATTCAAAAAGAAACTTAGAGAAAAACAAATGGAAACTAAAATCAATAATTTAGAAGATTTAATTGTGAATTTAGAAAATCAATTGAATAATTTAGAAATGGAAAATAAATTATTAAGAAATTTAATAATTGAAAAGGGAACACAAAAATCTGATGATGAAGTTAAATTATTACGTGAAAAGGCTAGATTAAATCAATAACTAGTTAGAACTGTCATATAAGGAAACCAAAAAAGATAAAATAGAATTAATTGATGGGCAAGAAGATTAATTATGTATTATATATATTTATATATTCAAGCTAACAAAGTATAGGTATAATTCGGGTAATTATTTGATATTTATTGGGTTGGCAATAGTCAGGAATAAATAGAAAAAAGAAAAACAGTATTTTAAAATATAGGAAGATTATATTGTAGTCTTTTTTATTGATTTGTTGGTGGATATATAGCCATTGCCATATTCTCTAAATGTTGTCTAGATTTGGTCTAAAAAATAGTAAACAAAGGGGTTTTGGAGCGAGTCTAGAACGTACAAGTATTTGTGCAATGTAATCTCTCTGATGGTAGACACTAAAACAAATGTACAAGTGCCCAAATGCCATTTTGAAATCCTTTCACACGCATACACAAAAAGAAGTTAGACATCACTATAACAGATTGAACTTAAAAGATATTTTCTTCCAGTAAAGACATTTTTCAACACCTGATAGTTGTTCATTTCATTATTATATTTTGCTACTAAATTAGTATACGTGATTAATGGTTTGTAGCCCTGATGATCAAAATGCAAAGGAAAGAAAAACAGTTTTGTAACCACCAACTGAAAGTAACCAGCGATTGGTAGCTCATTCTTTATTCCCAGTTAATTTGTCAGACATTGGTGTTTTTTGATTTATATAGTGGAAAATCAATTTTCCTTTCTTAGGTAATGAAATTTCTACATTCCAAAAGTTAGTTAAACTATAAGTATTTATTTGTAGTTATTGAAATATGAAAAGAACTTATGAATAGATTAGATTTTCTTTTGGGCGGCGTGGTACACATTTCACCAAGAATTTATGCAAAAACAAAAAAATACAAGAATGACCAGACCAGAAAGTGCTTCGGAACTGCTTCCACTCTCCCCCCTTGCAGGTACAATTTTCAATTGAAACTTTAATATGTCTCTTGTATTGGACCTAAGAAATGGGAAGAAAAATCATCATATTTTCGTGTGCTTTCAATATAAAAGCATATCTTTAATGTAAAGTATGTGAACAGAATGTAGTCCGAGAGAATGCATTTTATACTATAGGTTCTTAATCTCAGGATGTTGGGGAGTAGTTCTTGAAGAATGTTGGCTAGAGAGTAACTATTTAAATACATACAAAGATGTTCGGTTTTCTGGTCGTTAAATTCAAGATTTTCAGAATACGTAAATTTTGGGGGGTTTCAAGTTTCCAACCAGAATGTGGACATTTGTGCATTTTTACTGTTACTTTTACTTTCACTTTTATTTCAAGGCATTGTTAAGAAATGTAAATACATTTTGACGAGGATTTGAAAAGCATTCAAAACAAGAAAGATTTTTTTTTCTTTGTAGTGTCGGAAAACAAACATCCCCGAAAAAAGGACATGGAATGAAAAATCAATTTGTTCAGTGTTTTCATTGAGCATGGTTTCTAATTGATTTCAATATGTAAGCACACTAACTTGATCTATACATTCCAGCTAACAAGTCTTGCTAACTACGCAATGGTTGCATAATGCATGAAGGGGTGGGATCGAAATGCCTAACTGCAACCTCAATAAAATTTGAGATGCATAAAAGGAAAAAAAAATTTTCACAAATAAAATACAGAACGCATATTATACATGAAAGAAAACAAGTCCTTTTGCATTTTCAAATTTCAGAATATCAGATAATAACCATTGCTCTCAAGCAATACCCGACAGATAACCATGGTGAAGTATTTCTAAAGTATATCCACTGAACTTATTTGAAGATAAACCTTTCTCTATTATCATACTCTGCTATTTTTATTTTGAATCTTCGGGTCCTTAAATTTTAATTACACAAACACAATATATGTCAAAAACAATGAGAAACAAAAAAAAAGCCTGCGACATTTCTTTAAACTCCTTCACCCCCTTAAAAAAATAGAGAGTTATCCATATCTAATTTAAAAATCTTCAACTATAAAGAGGATACACGTATTCAGATTTAAACAGTACAGGAAAAAGAATAGTAAGTAAAACAAAACAGTGCTTTTGAATATTCACCAAAGCTGTTTAACTATTCATTAATATTTGATAAATTTTTAAAGAGATGCCCAGCACTTGCACAAAGATCAGAATTGGGGGGTGTACAAACACCTACGCTTTTGAGTCTCTTCAGTCTCATGTCTCTAATTATTTAGTATCAAAAGTATAAACCTTCAGTATAATGACACTAGCTTTCTTTTTAGTATAGCAATCATATATGTAAATTAATTTCATACAACAACTTTTTAAAGACCATTTCTTTCAAAAAATAGGGTCTCGTGAGAAAGGAGCAACAATTGAACACAACAAACTCAATACACTGGAACTAGTAGTGGACAAATTACTAAATGCATGAAATAGCCTTTGAAAACCCATCAAGCTTTTCATATGTGTCGACAGAGCAAATAATACCACCAAGAAGTTGTTATCATGACAACCACAAATGCAGATATTCCAAACTTTAATTTCAGGTTCAATTTCGTTCCTATTATATTTAGAACACACACTTTCAAGCTCTACACACATTAGAGTTCAATTATCGTGTTTTTTTTCTTTAATTTCTTTTAATTGGAAATAAACCAAATTTTAGTAACACACCACAACTTTCCAAACCACTGCTAAATGACCACAAACTCTCAATATGCATGCTTTCGCCACGATCGAAAAAAAAAATATAAATATAAATAACTTTAGAAAAACTCTACCAATCCAGGTGTTATTAATTATCCATAGATACCAACTACTACTAAGTGTTTCTTTCAAGTAAACGTATAAAAGATAGTAAATTTAAAAATGTCGTGATAGGTTTTATGAGTGGTTTTTTTATATTCTGCTCCCTTTAAATATATATGCAAGGTTAAATTTTTTTTTGCTTTCTTGTCTCTCTCTTAATATAATTTCACATCTTGCCATTTCTTTCTTTCTTTCCAGTCCTCCTTACTTTCTTTCTTTCTTTCTTTCTCTCCCCCCCTTTTTTTCACTTTTCTAATTCACTTCATTCGATATTAATTTCTTCCCCCCTTTCTTCTACTCCCCCCCCCCTCAAAAAAAAACCACCTCAACTTGAAATAATTACCAATCAATAAACCTTTTTAGGTTGTTTGTCTTTATTCTTTTTTCACCTTTCAATAATTTAGTTTGCTAACTGTATATTTTTGGTTTTTATTGTGTTTTTTTTTCTTCTTCTCCAATACCCCTTATTCATTTATTTTTTTAGTCTAATTGAGTATAACATTCTTATATATATGAATCACTAATTATGGTAGCCACTAGAAGATCGTCTGGAAAATTCATAGATGTGGAATTAAGTGATAACGGGAAAGAATTACAAGAAGTTATCCCTATTGAAGAACAACGAGCGGCAATTGCACGGGCATCACAAGAAAGTGAAGAGGATGAGATCCAAGAAACATCTCCAGTGTTGGTAGAACCACCTCCACCAACAAAGAAGAAAGAGACTAGAGGTCGAAAGAGAAAAAATCCCAATGCAAATTCAACATCTTCAGACTCTTCGGCATCATCATCATCGGCATCGTCGTCGTCATCGTCTTCCTCGTCGTTTGATCCTGTTAAAAAAATCGAGAGAAGGGGTCGGAAAAGAAAGAATCCGGATGTTTCAGTTCCAACAACCATAAAAAGAACGTCAGTACAAAATAATTTAGTCCGTTCAACTGATAAACAAGCCCCAACTGACACTAGTATTGCAACCAATGTCGTTCCAAACAAACATAAGATAAATCATTTATTGACAGACGATGCTCCACTACACCCACCACCTCAAGTCCAGAACTCAATTTCCAGTGCGACATTACCTTCAAACTCGTTAAAGTACAGCACAGCAAATCCACAATCAATTCCAAATGTGATGCAATTACCTGTAACCACCCCACAACGACCAGTTCTCCCAACTCCGGCCCTTTCAACCAAAACAGCAGCAGCATTACAATTCCTGTCTCAGGCAAACCCATTATCTGCCAAGTGGCCAGCTCCGATGGCCAACGATGCTCCGCGAGGTTCCAAAAAATCTACTGCCGCAACTACAACTACAAGTGCATCTAAACCATCAGAAACAAGAACAACAAGAAAAGGACTGTCATCTGGAAATAGCAATGGACGTATTCCTATAACTTCAATTATATCACAAAAGATTGATCTGCAAGATATTCCGTTGATGTTAGACGATGGGTCGGGGACAGAAAATGGCGACAAAAAGACGAAGAGAAGATATAGAGTTGATCGTGATAATATCAAGATCAACAAAAGAATCATGTCTCAAGATACAGAGGATGTCATAAAAATGTTTAAAAAATTTGACGATGAAGTATTGACCAATCCAGAAGCTAGATCTAGACTTTTGAGTCTTGGGTTTGAAACTAGAAAACGATACATTACTACTTTTAAACATTATATAAGATTTTGTTGCAAAAAGAAATTAGATAAATTTTTTGTCACTGGAGAATTGATGAAAGAGTTTTATCAAGAGCAATTTGCAATGAGTTCATCAAATAAACCTGTCATTAGGTTAAGAAAAATGGATCCAGCATTTTCAAAATTACAGGAGATTAATTTCTTGGTTTATCATTTAGCAAATAAGGATATCCCAAATCGACATTTGGCGTTAGAGTATTTGGTATATAAGGAAATGGGTCAAGATCCTCCTACTAATGGTTCATCAGACGGAAAAATTAATACCCTCAATGAATCAGCCCCAGTAGCAGCCCCAGCTCCAGCCCCAGCCCCAGGGTCATTACCAGGGTCAGTACCAGTATCAAAAACAGGACCAATAGCAGGGCCAGAGTCAGTACCAACACCTACACCTGCCCCAGTATTACCACCAATTGAAAACTTAGATTCAGGGCAAAGACCTTCAACAAGGAGCTCGTCAAACAAAAAAACTGCAGAACAAAAGGAACAGGAATTAACACCATTAACAAGAAATTCTGCAAACAAAAGAGGTCGGAAAAGTCTTAAACTGAAACTTAATCTTCAACTGTCGACTTCTGGCACCGATATGGGAGAGACTAGTCTGTCAGATAGCAATGCATTAAAAATGATCAATATGCAATCAAGATATGTGCCACCATTGCCACAACAACAACAACAACAACCTCAACAGCCGCCACAAAAAGTATTATCACAGCGGGCACTACCACCAACACATTCATTAGTTTCATCATCAGTACCATCATCAATAACTACTTCTAATGATAACAAATCAGGTGATAGCACTCCAGTTTATACCAAAAAAGTGACGAAGAAAAATATTGAAGCAATTCGTAAATCATTTTCCAAAATGCGACAAGATATTCAAGAAGCATTACATCGTGATGTGTCAGTAGATCCCGCATTTGTTTCAAAATTGGCTGATAATATCAATGCTTCATTAGATGATTTTGAATTACAATTGAATGGACCATCACCACCACCTCCACAAATGAATAGTAATGGCATACCAATAATTGATTTAAATAATAAAATTTATACCGTGTATGACATTTTAGAAGAATGGTATAAAATTGAACCAAGTATTGCTACTAGATTAGAAAAATGGGGAGAAGGTTGGATAAGAGATTCAATTGATCATAATACGTTTTTGGAACGGAAATTGGTCGTGGAATTTGTTGAGAGAATGAGTAAAGAATGTAATGTTGATATTTATGTGATTGCTAATGATTGTGATCGATATATTCGTGATAAATCAATCTTAGAAGAATTTATTGCTGAACTTGATTTAGATGTTGATGATTTATTTAAAAGAATATTGAGATATAGACAAAGACGAGGGTGATTGCGAGTTCATGAAATAGAATCTAAAAATGATGGGATGTATATGCGTAAACGAGAGAGAGAGAAAGTATACGAAAGTCGTCTTGTCAAGATATTATGTTGGTAATACATCATTGTTGCAATTGATTTGAATTTGTACATTTATATAGAATGAGTTTCTTTTCTTCATAGTTTGCGAGATTTAATTAACATTATATTTATTTATCTAAACGGTCACTAAACCAATTTCCAGTTCCCGTATTGAAAGTTTTGTCCTATCAATTATCATCCACTCTAAACCCTTCAGGTAAGGAATTTTTTATATTTTCAATCTCCAATTCTTGAGCCACTAATTCAATTGATCTTCTTCTTGATGTGACTGTACTCACTGTAGTCATTGAATCACTTGATGGTCTTCGATTACCACCACTCCCTTTGAATGAGTTTTTTCTTGGGTGGCTTATTGCTGGTTGATATTGAGGTAGTTGCAGAAAATCAAATTGTTCGGTTTGGGATTCTATGTAAGTGGTTGGTTGTGGGTTGTGAATACTGTTACTATTTGCAGCATTCAAAGTCATATTTCCACCTTTATAAACAGTTTTACCATTACTTGTATCCACCAGACTTTGCTGTTGTTGGTTGTGGTTGATGCTATTGCTCTTGGAGGATTTAAACACTCCTAAAAGCTTATTAATAAGGATGCCCATACTGTTGCATATTCAGAAATATCTAAACTAAAAGAATTCTCAGTCAATTTTAGGAATGGAACACTTCTTCATAATTCCTACTTATTTTGCGGGGATTGCAAAAAAAATTGAATGATTTTTAATATTTGTAAGCCTTATGCAAAAGAATGTATAAAGAATGAAAAATAATAATAAAGAAAGAATACTTAGTGGAGTAAATGTCTACGCTTTGAATTATAGCTAGACTTGACTTCAGTAAGCAAAAAGAAACAAACTACTTGAGAAGTATCTAGAAGATTGAAAAAGAGGGGGGGGGGGAAGACTTGAAATTAAACGAAGCATCCTTGATCAGTTTTCATTATTTTAATTACGATGAATTGTTGAGTAAATTAGATGCTAATTCAACCATGAAATACGGATGAATCAGGAATAAGTTTTTTCATTAAAGATGGAATTTTACCTTTAAAACGTATTTCCCCTCCCATTTACATCGTTTTACCCCAGAAATCTTGCTCGTTACGTTAATTATTGCAGATCGTTAATCAGCCATCACCACTAGTATCAGAGTGGACATAAACATAAGCACTGCTTTTGTGTTTAAAGTTGACGATTGTTGGAATTATCTCAGATTAGAAGAAACTTCTGGAATGAGTAGCTTCATAAAGTAGAAGTGGTATTTGCAAAGCTAGCTCATTCAAAAATTCATGAGATAATGAATAACACGGCTATTCTCTACCCCACCATATAGACCAACTGTTTGTATCAAATCATGTCACACGACTATCACATCCCAAAAGCAACTATCCCCTTCTAATAATTTGAAACGCCGTAGAAAAGTTGCTGATATAGTTTTTGTGGCTCATATTTGTACAAGATAACGATTGCAGTTCATCCAATACTATTGCAGAACTATTAGCTTACTATTACTAGACATTATGATTCATACACGACAATTGAGTTTTGTGTAATGACCAGCAAGTTTTAGTGAGCACTAACAATTAGTTGTACAGTTCAAAACTCCGAAAGAAATGAAACGATAGGACTAAAAACAATAAGAGGATCAAAACCACAAAATACAACAAAGTGAAAAAAGTGGTCAGATTATTATTTTCTTTTTTGTTTGAGTGTTGTTTTAGGCTGATCTTTGAGAAACGTTATCCTTTGTTTTTTTCTACAAATGGCTATTACTACGTTTTCGTAGTTTTCCTTTGTTCCGTGAGATGGCTCTCATGGCTTTATTTCAAGTTTTTTGCTATACTCAGGAAAGTGCAGTTTCACGAAATGCTCGTATTGTGTGACAAAATTCAAGATGAGCAATTTCTAATTGCCATCCTTCGCAGGAACTCATTATCCACTGTTACTACTAGATTCTCTAAACTCAATTTTGTAACTCCGGGGTCATCTAAGCCAATCATTACCTAATCTTTACCTGCTATTACATTCATTTAGTCTAATTAGATGTTGCACATTGAGTGGAGGAGACGACAACTAAATACCAATTTATTGATACATTATCGTTTCCATTCATTTGTGGGGTAGATAATATAATATACCCATGATGCATATTCAATTTGGAATTTAACAATAAAGTCGATATCGCAGACAAGAGAAGATCTACAAGTCTTACTAAAATAATGATCCAAGTTTTTTTGGAGAGTACTAAACCTTCATGGTAATCTACACTAAGAGTTTACTTTAAAAAAATAGTTTTTTTAAAATAGACTTTGACAGGACAGGACAAGAAAAAAGTATAGTCAGATTCACCCGTTAACCAAGAATTTGTATTTGAGTTATTTTTTGAAGTACGATAATAGAAATCCAGACACCTTGTTCCGTGGAAAACCATCGCTCATACTTTTTCTTGGTATGAAAGAATTTCTCCATATAGAAAAGGTTGCTCTAAAACCGGGAAATCAATCCCCATCCAAGAAAAAAAAAAATTTTTTTTTATTACTTCCGTTCACCCCCTCCTTTTACCCCACCATTTCCGGAACAGAGAACAATGACACAATAAAAATTTCTCACAATTGAATTGTTACAATCCCATCGTAAACTTGTAAGTTTTTTAATCAAATTTCACTTTGGTTAAGAGACAAATATACTGTTGTCAGAAGCTAAAGTTGTGATTAAAGTTTGTCATAATCAAGACAGACAAAAGAAAACGTACAGACAGAATTTTTATAAGGCAACACAAGTATTTGTCAATGTTCTTTCTTTTAGCCTGTTGTTGTCCTATCACCTAAATCTCAAGCCCCCTTTCTACCACCCCTCCCTTATCTTTTCTTTTTGGTTGCTCAACAATTTATGATAACTAAATAAAACGTTTTAGTTTCAAAAAAAACATTCTAAATATTTTTGGGGGAGGAAAAGAAAATATTAAAGGAGTAGCAAAAGCAACATTTTGATAATCTTTGTGTAGTTTCCCAGTATAGTTTTCTCTTCCCCCACCGTACTCTTGTGTAACTTTGTGTTATACTTAATTGTCCTTCAAACAAAAGTATGTATACTCTATTAGCATTTGCAGACATGATTAATGTACAGGATAATATCACTAAAAGCGGTAGAATTTTATTCCGCGCTTATACACGGGAAAGTGATATCCTCCCCATTTAGAATTAAATTTTAGTTTTACGTCTACTTGTTTAACTAGAATTGTCTATTTTTTTTTGTACTATTGCACAATTTGCAATTATCCTTTTACATGTAAATTTGTTGATAAAGCCATTTTACCTAAAATTTTCAACAATGGGAGACTTTTTTGGATTTTTTTGATTTTATATTCTGTCTGTATTCTGTCTATATAAATACATGACCAAAAGTATAGATTCTGTAGAATTATGTTTTTTTATTGATTTTTTGATTTTTCCTTTTTTGTTGTTTCCCAATATCTTTGGTTTGCTATAATATATTCTTATATATAAATACGTTTACAATAATAATATCATAGTATCTATTCCTTTTCCAATTTATCGTTATAAAAGTCCAATACATCACATTACATTATAAATCATACACATATACATATATATATAACTAACCATAGAAATATTATGACTGCTGCTGATACTCATTCTATCACTAGTGCTGATGTTCAAGAACATAATAGACACATTATTCGTCCACCAAAATTCACTTGGCCCGCTATTCGAAAATATGCCATTACAAGAGTTACTTCATTATGGGTTGGATGGGATGAATTGAAACAATATTCCTGGCACGAAGTTCTTAATCCGTTTGAACCATTAGTGGAAATGAATTTACATCAATGGAATTTTTTCTTTTTGGGATTTTGGGCATGGACTTGGGATGCTTTGGATTTTTTTGTTACTTCATTAAATGTATCTAATATTGCTGAAGATTTAGATTCTACAGTTAAAGATGTATCTTGGGGGATCACATTGGTGTTGATGTTGAGAACGGTTGGGGCATTAATATTTGGGGCTATTGGTGATACATATGGTAGAAAATGGCCCTATATTATTAATTTATCATGTTTGATGGTGATTCAAATTGGTACTGGGTTTGTCACAACTTTTCAACAATTCTTAGGGTTGAGAGCATTATTTGGTGTTGCCATGGGTGGGTTGTTTGGTATTTGTGCTGCTGAAGCATTAGGTGATGCTCCTAAAAAGGCCAGAGGGGTGTTATCTGGTATTTTCCAAGAAGGTTATGCATTTGGTTATTTGTTAGCTGTTGTTTTCCAAAGAGCTATTGCTGATACCACAGAAAAAACTTGGAGATCAGTATTTTGGTTCAGTGCTGGTCCACCAATCATTCTTATCATTTGGAGATTCATCAACCCAGAAACTGACTCTTATCAACGTCAAAAGGAAAGATTTGATCAAGGTGCTGTACAAAAGAATTCTAAAGCTGCTGAATTTAAATCTCAAGCCAAAAAGGCATTGAATCAATACTGGTTGATCATTGTCTACTTGATCTTTTTAATGGCTGGATTTAACTTTTCTTCTCATGGTTCTCAAGATTTATATCCAACAATGTTAACCAAACAGTATCATTACGGTAAAGATAAATCAACTGTTGTTAATGTGTGTGCCAACTTGGGTGCATTAGCTGGTGGTATTGTAATTGCTCATTTATCAACTTTTATCGGTAGAAGAACTGCAATTTTGATTGGTAATGTTATTGCTGGTATTATGATTTACTTCTGGGCATTCCATCCAATGTGGATCACTGCTTTTTTCATGCAATTTGGTATTCAAGGTTCTTGGTCAGTGGTGCCAATTCATTTATCAGAATTGTCTCCTCCACATTTCCGTTCATTTGTAAGTGGTGTCCTGTACCAATTGGGTAATTTAGTCAGTTCTGCATCTTCTACAATTGAAGCTACAATCGAAGAACAAATTCACGATTATGGTAAAACCATGGCTATTTTTATTGGTGCCGTTTTGGCTTATTTGATGTTTGTTGTTTTTATTGGTCCTGAAAACAGAGGTGCCGAATTGGGTGTTGAAAGAGATGACGAGTATAGTGCGTACGATAGTGATAGGGAAGACAGAGGTGATTCTGATCTTGAAGAAGGTAATATTACTCAAAAGACTTTGGAAAAACCAGAAGTTGAACATAAAGAGTAAGTGTTGGTGGTATTTTATTTATTTATGTTTAGATTATCATATAACAAGTATAGTTTATTTTGATAATAAATGGGTTTATGATTTGTTAAAATAGTATGTGTGTGTTTTTTTTTATTTACACTAAAGTAAGAGAATACCAAATAAAAAAGCAACAATTGCCAAAAATAGCTTTATAGAATAGAGATAGTACAATGTTTTCCTAGAAATATAAAGGCCGTTGCGCTATTTTTTCAGTGTACTTGCCCTATTATCTAGTTTTTTTGTCCCACCAAAATAAAAAACATTATGGTATAAGCTACCACGCCATCTTACATAACAATTTATACTCTGCACATATATAAATACCTCTATATATATTAGATTTTTTGTTTTATATTAAACATATTTTTTTGAAAACCACCTCAATAAAAACAATTCACAACTCCAATAAAATAAGTTCAATTTTCATTTTGCTTAATCTTGATATCCCTTGGCTTAACAACCTTATGATTATCGTATTGACGATGGAGTTTTTGGTATTGGCGATAATAGGTGCAACGTATGCCTCGGTTCTTTTTGAGCCACTGGCACAATCGGTTAGAAATATGAGACGGGTCAACAATAGATCAACTTATACCAATGTCAATAGCTTTAAGCGTAAGATTAAAAGGAGTTCAAAAATTAAATTAGCAAGACCTAAAGTCAAAAATAGAAAGAATCGTATGCAATGGCAACCTGAACAGACCATAGCTACCCTGACAGCTTTCAATATGACTCCAGAACAAAGAGCTGCTGGTGCACGTCCGCATAAAACGGCAAACACCGTTTGTTTCAATGAATCTTATTCTAATGAAGAACCACCTCCTTATTCTGCACGAGAAAAAGGATCACGACGGAAAAAACTCAAGTTAAAGTTAAGGTCATTCTTTAAAATCAACTGATTGTTAGTATCTCACTGGTAAATAAACAAGTTGGAAAAAGAATATTAGGGGGCATGACAAATATTAAAGTTTTGTCCACTTTTTTTTTTTCGCAGTCAAATTCTGACCGTTGTTGCCACTTCGTGAAAATGTTCAATTTTTTTTCCCAACTTTGCGTGAGACCAAGAAATATTCTGGTGATGTTGTTTATTGATAATGATGAACGATTATTATAACAAAATTACGAGAAACTAAATTTGGGAAAACAAGAAAAAATACAAGTATTAGCGTTATTGTGACAGAGACGTTAATTGAACTCTAATTTGTGGTATAATAACATATATTGGATTGATAGATTAAAAGAAAATTATATAACTGAAAAATATAAATTTCATATTTCAAGGTATCATAATTTAATATTAAAAAGGGGATATAAAATTAGTAGCAAATAGTTAATTAGAATTAAAAGTCCGCAACGGATACATAATTAGTCTTGCTCTTGCTTTATTACATGACTAATCCAGCAACAACAGCAGCCATACCAACACCATAGCTTAATTTGTTTTGGCCAGCAGCACCTTCAAAGTTGGAAACAGAGGCTTGAGCTGGGCCAGCACTGCTTGAAGCAGCTTGTGCAACACCACTGGTTTCAGCAGCCTTGTCGTCAGAAAATTTGGCAACAATGGTGATTGGGGCACTGTCATCGGTTTTTTTGTTAGAAACAGCGTATTCGCTTTCAGAGTAACGGTATGGATCGTTGACATTCTTGGAAGCGTAAACTTTGTCATCACCAGTGAAACTAAGAGTACCATCTTTGTTAATAGTGACTGGGATGAAATTGTCAGTAGCACCTAATTCGTAAACGTCACCACCCAAAGTGAACAGTTGTCTAACGGTGATTGAAGAAGTTTTCAATTCTTGGAAAATTTGTTTCTTTTCGTCATCGTATTTCAAGTCAGCACCGTTCTTACCGAGGAACAAGTAATCAATGGCAGCACCTTCGTGTTTGGAGTATAAACCAAGACCATCAACTTTTGAATCGTCGGATTTGGCAAATAATTGAATGGATGAGATGGTAGCAAGAGCAGAGCTAGACAAGGATAAAATAGCAAGGAATTTCATGTTTGATTTGATGGGTATAACTAATTTGTTTTTTTGTTATAATGAACTAAAAGAAGAATATTAAAAAAAAACTAGAAGTCGAAGAATGGGGAGGGAAAAGGGTGGTCTTTATATAGTATGAAAATTACATCATTCTGAATAGAATTCAAAAAAAATTACACAATGTATAACGGACGTCACACCGGGTTGACCAATTCCATTAGTAATAACACCACTTCCAAACTAGTTGGAGATTTTGTGCGCCGTCCTTACCCTATACCTTTGTTCTATTTTTTTTTAGTGTTTAGTTTCAGTTTCAATTTTAGTTCATTTCAGGTTTGTTTATTTGTTTGTTTTTGTTCGAAATTGTTGGTGTTTTACTAACAAGAAACCCGAGATACAAAATTGTAAATCTATTGGTTTAACCAATGGTGTAGTTTTTTTTAAAATGTGGTGGCGTATAAAGTAAAGATTGTTACACCGAAAAAAGTAGACAAAAATCGGAAATTATTTTTCTTGCAGGATTTTTTCGAGAGATAGACAAAAACAGAAAGAGAAAAAATAATACGTCACACAAAAATATTCAACAATTACTACTTTAGGATGAAATGTTTATGTTTATAGAAATACAACAAAGAAATATCAAATGAAGATATTTTGAATGTGTTTGATTGTTTCCACAGTAATGGCTAGTAATTCTTGTCCCGGTTTCTATTTATAACTTATTTGTTCTCCTCCACCACCACTATCACAACCACAGTGACACATATTTTAAAACGGCTAATATAATCTGTCTCCACAGTAAACCGCTCCAGCATCGTTATGAATCTTTTCGAATATTGATTGAATTTATGGAAAAATTTTCAAATCAATTCATCAACTCATTCAGGAACAAAAAAAAGAAGCCGAACCCATTTGTTGAGGCATTTTTATTTCGTCACACTACTGATTTTTGTACCTCATTGATAGTGGAAAACAACAATACCAACAAATATTTTTCATTAACAATGCAAATGATGCATTCAATATATACTAACTATGATGACTGCATTTGTTGTCATCATCGTCATCGTCGTATTAATCAGAACAATGGACTTGTTGAATCTGTTTTCATGATTACTCTTTTCTTCTATTTTAATATTAACTCTTCTCTGGGTGATTGGCTGGTTTGCCGACCAAGTGTATGTGCGCAAGAGAACAAGATGTGTTTAATGTAGTACAAACGTGAATGAAATGCTTAACTTTGTGTCTCAAGGTAAAAGAAATACAATGCAAAGTATGTCACGGTCAATGAGAAGATAGTACGCTGATAATTCACCTCTACAAAAAACTTTGATGGGCAACGACGTTACTAACAAATGTAAACAAAGCTGATAGTAGTGCTATTATTGTACATGTATTTCCAAATGTTAAGCCCTAAACTTACACAGAGGTTTGCGAATACGAACATATAGATTGAAAATTGTTCTTGTTGGCCAAGTACTGCTTGTTCTTGTTATTACATTTTCCAGTACCCATTTGCTGATTGGGGAAATAATCAGGGAAAGATTAACACCATATTCTAAGATTACTTATGCGATATTTTGTGGCTTAATGCAATTTACGCAGTTGATGTTGCATTTCCTGCGCTCAAACGCCACCCCCACCACTACGACTATTTGTCCAAGAGGTACGACTTGTGCGAACAAACATAAATTATTTTTAGATAAAGATTTTCTTTTTCCGTTGTACAACAATAACATGACGTCATAATACAAAAAAAAGTTTATTCCACAAATTGAGCGTGTTTAACCCAAAACTATTCTACACTCATAACCCTCAGGATATCCTGACACATAGCACCTGAATATATGATGCAGGTAGTTTGGTTATGATCTGATTGGATTGTCAATATTGTTTTTCTATTTTCTTTAGTAAAATTTAGTAAAAAAAGTTGAACAGTAGGCTACATTATTTATCCCTTGGGTAGTGAAATCTAACATAATGTTCCACCACTAAAACAATAACTAAGATTGCTAGTAATCAAATTCTACGAATTGAGAAACGAGCTTGGTCAGAGAAACGGGCTTGGTCAATCTTTTAACTGTTTAAGTTGAATATGTATTTTGAAAATTCTAATGTACCACTTCTTTTAACAACTTTTTTGTTAATTCATTACCAATTCTCACATAACTTCAACAAAACATGTGACTCCAAATTTTTGTTTTATTTTCAATACCAAGTAGTATTCTTTTATTCAAGGATCTACCGCAGCTGCTGAATTGCTTTCAAAGTGATTTCAATATCAGGTGGTTGCAATTTTGGGCAAGTATTTCATTTTGTATGTGCGGCACACATATTGCTGAATTGCGGGGTCTCCCATTTAAAGGATTTTTTGCTTTAAATAGATATTATACTTTTTATTTAGGCAACAAACAATAGCCTACTCCCTTTTACTCTTGTATTTCACTCCTATATGAAAGAACGCCTTAATTATACTGATCACCTGATAGTACAACTTTACAAAATTTTCAATAAAGAATAATATAGTATTATTTACTAAAACATACTTATATAAAAAATCGAAAAAAACAAAAACTTGAAGATTATAACTCAAAAATAATTAATATATCACTAACATTGTAATAAATTCCAGGAAAATTTTTATAATAGATTAAATCTGGGTTCAGTGTAATTATAAAAAAACAAAAAGAAAAATTAAACAAAAAATTGTAATCAAGAAATCTGACAAAATGGAAAAAAAAAAACATAGAGAAAAAGAGAAAGCTCAAATGGCAGGGTAATCTAGACTTAGATAACTAAACCAATAGCAGCAGCAGCAAGAGCAATAGCCATTGAACCACCACCAACAATTTCATTAGCGCCACCTTCATAAGAAGTGACAGGAGCAGTAGTTTGAGCCTCAGCAGTTGTAGATGGAGCAGCAACAGAAGTCTTTGGTGGAGCTTCAGTACTAGAAGAAGGTAAAACAGATGAAACAGTAACTGAACCAGAAGTTTCAATCACAGTAGGTGTACAAACTTCTGAACAAATAGTTAAAGTGATTGTAGTAGATTCTGGACAGTAAGTAGTGAAAACAGTAACTGTCTTGTTTGAATAAACTGGAGAAGTAGTTGGAGCTTCAGTATGTTTTGTAACAGATGAAGATTTTCCACCACCAATAAACTTGGCAATAATCTTAAATGGAATTGAGCCTTCACCACCATTAGTAACAACAGCAAATGAATCCTTAGAATAATTGTATGGGTCATTGATATTTTTGGCAGCAGCAACAGAATCAGAACCAGCAAACTTAACACTTCCATCTTCGGCAATTTCAACATGAAGTGGTTGACCACTAACACTCAATTGAACAACACCACCAGAAACAACCAACAGTTGTCTAGCAGTAGTTGAACCTGTTTGCAATTCACTGAAAATTGTAAAAGTTTCATCATCAAATTTCAAAGTTTCAGCACCACTAGCTAAAAACAAGTAGTTGACACCAGCACCTTCACGTCTAGAAATAAGACCAAGATTGTTAATTTCTTCATTTGAAGATTGAGCAAACAATTGAACATCTCTGATAGCAGCTAAAGCAGATGATGCCAAGGTTAATACAGTTGCAATTGTAAAGTACTTCATATTGTAGATAATTATAGATTGTTTTTTTGGTTTTGTTTATAGTTGTTATATGTCTGTTAAGCGAATGAAGTAATTAATTAAAGTACCAATCTGAATAAATAAATAGAAAATAAACTAGAAGTTATTCAATTGGATTGGATTGAAATGAATTGATTAATAAGAAGAAAGACAATTATAATGAAAAGGAAAGAAGAAGGAAATTACAAAAAGATAGAAACTCCAAAAGAAAGGAGAGAATAAGCCATTTATATATCAAAGGAAAGTGGAAAAGTCAAAAAAACAAAATAACTTACTCAGTATTGGTGGAGGAAAAGTGGTGCCAAGTGAAATAATAAGTTCTTTCCAAAGTATCTCCTTTTTTTTTTTTTGTTTAATTCATAACCCAAAATTTCCAATAATAGTACTATTTGAGAAATATTTTTATATTCTTAGTAATAGGTTTGGTATGAATGTTTGCCTTAGGGTGCATGAAATAGATTCATGTATGCTATAATATTTCTCTCAAGTGCATTATTGTACATACATGTTTACACACAATATGTTTTAAATTATAACTCGATTGATGAAATGATCGCGAGTTTCTTTATTTCAAAAATGACCTTTCCCTGTTGTAGATACAAAGGTTATAGCTAACATCTACAAGTATATTCTATTAATAGAATAAATGGTGTCGTTTTTCGATTTGTAAATGTTATGCTTTTTCTTAATATACTTCAAAATAAGTTAAACTTTTCTGTGTCTTGGCTACCATTTAATTAAAATTCTAGGCATCAATAAGAGTATACACAACATTATATATATAATAAAATAGCCTTAAATGACGCGTGGGTTGTTTCTATTTTTTTTTTTTTAAGGAAGTAATAACGAAAGTTGTAAGCAACAACAACTCAACTCTTTTTTCTACAATTGTAATTATCTTGTAAACTATAACAAGCATTGAAACCAAAAAAAAATATATATAGTGCCCCGTTTATTTTAAGGAAAAATCAGTTGACCTATTATTTCCCTACTATAGATACTTTACAAACAAAAGAATATTATATTTCTACCAATCACGAGGTTTGAATAACTAATACTCATTTTTCTATTCATATATTACCAGCTGACCATGTGTTTGAGATTTTTAAACGTCCAATTTTATTTTCAAATGTGCAAATGCGTACAATCATGCAAAATGAATTTTTTTTCAAATAAAAAAAACATCTTTATAAAGGTAAGTCAGAGTCAATAAAATTAGAGTTTTTCAAACAAATCAAAAAGTTAAGGTTGAAATGCTATTACAAGTGTCATGCCCAAACTTCAGTGCCGTACATACATAACTGAGCCGTTGCATATCAGCATGAAGTTGACCAGAATAAACCTAGTTGATGCAGCCAACATAAATTGCTGTCACCTTTGAGCTGAACACATGATGCAGCAAATGGTTGTTAGATTATCTAAAGGTGTGGATTCAAAATATTACTCAACTGGAAATCAATAATTATGAAGAGTTTGTTTATATGGGCTTGTAATTGACTAAGAAATATGGAAATAACCAATTCTTTTCGCAATTAAGTTAGATTGAATGGATTCTATGTGAATAAAGCGTTACTAATTATGCGAGGATAAATTCTAGTAATCTAAATATTGTTCTATATTGTAAATTTAATATATCAACGATTATACTGATCATTGTTTGAGTCAAAATTGTGCAAATATTAAATGAAAACAAAAAACAGCCATTCGCATTTTCTTACATCAAAATTGAATGCAAAATTCTTGTTTTTGTGTCATTAATTGAATATAATCAGGAACAAAAAAAATGTCGACCTTAAACTAATTGAATAGTATCTAGTAGTTTTTTATTAAAACAGCTAATTCATTTCAATGACAAATGTCAACCCATATCACGTTAATCCACTTAACAGATGAATGCTTACAAAAACTGTAGTTCAATTCTATAGTATATATTGAAAGGTATACACAATACTTTTTGAAGTGAAAAAGAATTAATAACGAAAAATTAAACCGAAAGAAATTAATAAAGCAAAACCCAAAAGAAACATTCTAAATTAAGTAATAAGAAATGTTAAATAGAAAAAAAATCAAAAAAGATTAAATTTTAAACAAGCAATCTAGATATATTTCTAAATTTAGAATACCAAACCAATGGCAGCGGCAACAGCAATAGCAACTGAACCACCAGTGAGGGCGTTAGCAGCACCTTCGAATGAAGTGACAGCAGCAGTTGGTTTTTCACCAGATGGAGCTGGTTTACTGACTGAGTCAACAGTGGTCTTTGGTGGAGCAGCTTCAGAAGAAGCAGTCTTGGATGGAACTTGAACGGAAGAAACAGTGACTGAACCAGAAGTTTCAATGACAGTTGGAGTACAGACATCAGAACAGACAGTCAAAGTGATGGTGGTAGATAATGGACAGTAAGTGGTGTAAAGGGTAACAGTACTGTTGCTGTAGACTGGAGTTTCCTTTGGAGCTTCAGATGAAGAAGCAGTTGGTTCTGGAGCAGCAGAAGAAGAAGAAGCAGATTCTTTATCGTCACCAGTGAATTTAGCAACAAGTTTGATTGGAATAGCACCATCACCACCTTTAACAACGGCATATGAATCTTTGGAGTAGTTGTATGGGTCATTGATGTTCTTGGCAGCACCAACAGAGTCGGAACCATCAAAGGAAAGGGTACCATCTTCAGCAATGTCAACTTTAGTACCATCACCACTACCACCCAATTGAAGAACAGTATTACCAACGTTTAATGGTTGTCTGACAGTGGAGGAACCAGCTTTTAATTCAGTATAGACGGTTTTGGTTTCGTCATCATATTTCAAGTTTTCAGCAACACCTGGAGCAGCCAAGAATAAGTAGTTCAAGGCAGCACCTTCATGTCTGGAAGAAATACCAAAGTCGTTGACTTCATTGTTGGAAGATTGAGCATATAATTGAATGTCTTTAATGGCAGCCAAAGCTGATGAGGACAAAGTCAATAAGGAAGCAGCAGTTAAAAATTTCATTATGTAGCAAATAAGATATTTTTGTATAAAGTAAATTTAATCAAAAAGTTGATTGATATGGGATTGGAATAAAAAAAAAAAAAGGAATAAATATTTTCCAGAAAACGAAGATATGTCAGGTTTTATATAGTATTCCAAAACAAAAAATTTTTTTTGCAATCTCATATGAAATTTCATTAATTATTAGCCTGTTCCTCTTTAAGAACCAAAACAAAGACCACTTTAATAATTTGTATGTTTGTTTATAAAATTATTCTTAGCAATCACTAAAGTAGAGACGCAATATTTTAGGACACCATATATCTTTTTGATGACGTTGATGACAATTTTGTATAAAATATGACTAAAAAAGGTAGAAGAAAACACCATAGTTGTGTGTTGATTCTAAATATAGAAAAGCAGATTTTTTTTGCAAAATCACACTTTCAATTATTTACACAAAACCAGCATAGTTTTGGGGGAAGAAAGAAAGAAAATTTAAGCATTGACAATCCATCTCATAACCGTCATCTATGTCATAGTGAATAATTTTATTATGGTCAAAGTCTTGGCAATTGGCAAAAGTAACGCATTTTAGTCATTTTGGTTATATTCTTTTTTTTTTCAAGTGGTGGCAGCAACAACCAATGAATAACGCCATAAGAAACCTAAGTCAACACCAGCCATTTAGAAAACCCCACATGTGCTACTCAATCCAGCTACAAGGGAAGCACGTGTTTCTTGAAATGGACCAGTTAGTCTAATTATACTACAGTGGCTTAACATGTTCGATGCAAGGAGTTATTGGTCCGAGGCAGGTGATGAAGAAAAAAGAAAAAAAAATCTAAAAGATCTCGGAAAAAGGGATTATTATTATTTTTTTTCTGACCTGCAGGTGGAGGGAGCTGCCCCCCCCCCAAACTGACGTCATAAGTAGAAAGTATAGGAAATGGAACCCTCTAATCAATAATAATTTTGTAGTAATATATATATATATATATCACAATTAAAAATACTTTAAATTCGAGGTACGGGAAATAATAAGGTTTCCAATTTGACTTCATTTTCAATAACTGTTATTATTACCTTCAAGGTTTTTCATCAGTCTTTAACCTTATAGGAATAATAACAATAGAGAATAATTTTTAGACCAAGAGAGAAATAAAACCAAACAAGCAAAACTAAAATAACTAAAACAAGGTGACTAAAAAGAAACAACAACTTTGTAAATTTTTCCGTAGCAACCCAAATCCTTAGTCTCATAACCCCACACTTTGTTGATGTTTGTATTGAGATTTACCACATGTTTTAAGTTATAATTCGTCAAACTTAAACTCCCAATATCGGTCTTGTCACATTGTCAACTAAGATTAATCAATCTTAGAATGACAGTTGAAATCGTTCTTTATTCTTTTTTGACAGATTTATAATAATATCACTGGCCATCATAGAAAGTATTCCATCATCTGTTTAACTTAGTGTTTTCCCGTTTGACTCCACATTTTCTTTCTGAAAAATCTACTATTCTGAATATGGTAATTCATTGTCCTAAATTGGAACAAGCCACATTTGTGCCAGCAACGCTTCTTTTGCTTCGAGGGGGGGAACTAAAAAGAGCTTGCTATTTTCAACACTAAGGCGGCTTTCTTTATCCACACATATCGTACTAATTCGAAAATGCTAAAAACAATTTGATTGGCGTTGCTCTCAAAAAAAAAACGTGTTTCGGTAAACTGGTTAAAAGCCACATATTATTTTAATATTTCTAATTCTCTTATATTCACATAAACTTTAAACTAATTTACTTCTTCTATAGACAATCTATTTTCTTTGTCTCACATGTATTTGTTCATCAAGAATTTCTATTTTTTGTACATGACTGCTGGGGATTTCAATTTCTTCTGCAGTTAATACATTTTTACGATTCAGATCAGTTGTCGTAGTAGTGGTAGTAGTACTACTACTACTACCAAACGCTTCACCTCCTTGTAATAAAAACATGATTGTGCTTGCAAACCCAAAGAAAATTGTAAATGAAAACAAAAATAAAAATGCATACAATAAAGTTTTCAATGGATTTGCCATTATTAAACCAATTGGATCTAACGTTAATTCAAAATAAAAATCTTTTAATTGAACATATTGTTTTAACCAAAATAATTTGATGAAAATTAAAAATTGTTGGAATGTAGAAATAGAATCATCACGAATTATATCTTCAAAATTCCGTGGTGGAGCCACAGGTTCATTTTTAACTCGTGGTTTGTTTTCACGTCTTTGATCAGCTTCTAATTCGTATTTGATTTTAAATGTAGTATTACCAATTATTTCTGCTTCTGCTATGGAGTTACCCAAATAGATATTATCAAATAAAATATCACTTTCAATACTCCAAAGTTCAAATCCAATTCCACCAATAGGTTTATCTAATTTCCCTGGAGTTTTCACTTGATAATAATCAGGATTAGGAATTAATCTTGGGGTCCAAATACCATTATAATTTGGGTTTTTGATATCAGGTGGGAACCATGGACCAATGTAATCATGATTTGGAATTAATGGTGCTTCCCATGGTCCACAACCAGTAGCACATTTCGGATTAACAATCAATGGTGGTTCCCATTGTTTTTCGGCGTCATTCCAATCTTTAGGCTTGACGGCATCTGGATCAGGTATATACCTTGGTGCCAGTTCATCCCATTCATCTGGTTTAACAGCATTGGGATCTCTAATTTGAGGGTATTCATGTTTCAATTCATAATCTTCTGGTTTTTCAACATTAGGATCGGGAATATATGCTCTATCATCCCAATCATCAGGTTTTTTATCATCAACATCAGGAATCTCTTTTGGTGGTTCAAATGGTGGATTAAATAATTTTTGATTCTTATATAAATTCCCAGCTTTGGCAACTTGTCCATTAACTCTAATTTCAAAATCTTGATTTGATTTAATAATTAATGTATATAAATTAGTCAATTCATTTGTTCTTGCCATTGGTTTATGTTTTAAATGTTTTTCTTCAATGGCACCATTGGGAAGTTTTTTTCTTATAATGAAATGGATTTTATTTTCACTACCACAAACATCAGGACCAAACATAATTTGATATGGAGTTTCTGAATTGAAAAATTTATAACCTGAAGGTGAACTATCCAATAATTTTATATAAGCACCACCACAAGTCAAACCTTGTTGTAATTTGACTTCATATTGTAAAACTAAATCTTGGGTTTTATTATTATTGGGATTGGTATTTGTCACTTCATGAGGTAATTTATAGGAAATGGCATAATGAGAAGCTCTTGATTTCATAACTAATCCTAAATCACCTTCTAAACCAGGATATTTCGAAGTCGAAGATTCAATTTTCCATTCACCACTATAACGAACTATTTCATCTCTTCCCTCATCAAATTTTTTGGCAGTTGATACTTGCCAGGGGGATGAATTTAAAGAAGGATAATCAAATTGTTCGAATACCGATGATGGATCTAATTGTGTTTTATCAAATGGCACATATTTAAGAGCGTTTACTAATGAAAGTAACAACACTAATGCATATTTCATGATTCAAAAATTTGATTTATGAATAAAATGCTGTTGATCTGAATTTTGAAATCTCATGGAATTGGTTATAAAAAAAAAGAAAAAGTGGCAATGATTTTTCTCGAGTGAAAAAAATAACCAGCTCCTTATTACTCGCGCGTGGTAATATTGTTGTGTAGATGTTTAACGTGTAGACAGGAATCAATATCAACTCCATACAATAACGCCTAGACAATTATGATTTACACCAGAGTAAACGGTGCTTCATTAGAATAATCTCCTGCCTTACTTCAAAGTTTCAATGCTAAATATATGATATACCTTATTCAATCTATTAATATACCCAATATTTCCTCTCCTAACAAAACTCTCTAATCCTCAATATCATCTAACAAAGCAAATCTGTTATTTGCCAATGATTTATTTGGAGTTTCTTCTTCTTCTTCTTCCTCCTCCTTTTGTTCTTCTTTCTTTGCAAAAATACTCTTTACATATTCATCTTCTTCAATTTTATCAAGTTCTTCTTGTGTCAATTCTTTCTTCTTTTCTTCTTCATCACCAAGACCACTAGCAGATTTCAACTCTTGAGCTAAATGGTTTTCCAAAGTTATACTCTGATTGGTTTTATCCCATCCTGACTTACGAGCATTTTGAATATATTTTGCTCTTGCTATACTTTGATCGATTTTAGTAGCTAATATCCCACTGATTTTATCGGATCTTTCAAGTTTATGTTTTAATGCTGATGTTTTCTTTTTAGTAGTTGATTTTTTTATTTTTGATAATTCAAGTTTTTTATTCAATAAATTTTCATTCTTGATGGTTGTTCTAATAATTGATTTTTTGACATCACTTTTCTCTCTAGGAATTGATTCTAATGATTTAGCTTCATTACTGGTGTCTGTATCTATTAATCCTCTTCTAGCAGCTCTACTATGTTTCGATATTTTCTTTGCCATTATTTGTATCTGTGTATAATCAAAATCAAAATAAGTAGTAGCTGTAGTAATTGTTACCTCATCTCATTCACCATCCACATATAAATTATTTTTTCTCAATGTCCTTCTTACAAAATGTTTTTGTGTGTGTGTGTGTGCATTGAAGGAAAGAAGAAATGTCACGATTTATTACATAAGCCAGGCGCATTACTAAAACTTCCCAATTTGGAAATAGACAATGCGCTAGTATACCTTAATTTAATTTTTGATATCATTCATTTTTTTTTCTTTTTTTTGTAACGGATAACCATCAGGAAAAGAAGAAGCAGTAGTTAATATCAAATAGAAATTGAATTTACTGAATCTTTTTCTCTTTCTTGAAATATCTTAGTTAATACTCATATCATTATTCTTATATCAACCCCCGAATTGTTTCTTCTTGTTCATTATTATTATTACTATTATTAAAGATCTTTTGAAAAAAAGCCCCTCGCCATTATGAATCTTAATCAAAATTTACAATCAAATTCTCGTATGTCATCGACATCAAATATTCCATTATTAAATACAGTTGGATCCCCTGATAATAATAATAATACAAATAATAATAATAAGTTTATAAATTGTTCATATTCACATAATCTCGCTACAGATATAACATGGTATCTATGACTACGTAATTCCTCCCATCATCATCAACACCACCACCACCACCACCACCACCAAAACAACAACAACAAAAACCGAAAGACAACAATGTTTAATTATTGAAATTGGCAACATCAAATTATATGGTATATTTACTAATCAAATTGATGATAATGTTAAACAAATCGTAATGATTTTCAATAAAGAATTATTACTGTATATTAATACTGAAAATATCAAATTTAATCGACTTATGGTTGACTTTGTTGATTTGTTAATTGATGAATTTGATATTACCGATATGTTATGCTTAATTGAAAGACTGGAAGAGTCAAGTACCTTGGCTAGGAAATTTAATCAATTGTTTCCTTGTAGTTTGGTTCATGTTGATAAATATGTTGATGAATTCCATTGGCTTGGATTGTTATGTAAAATATAATCAACTCATAATCAGCTCAATTAGTTAGTTCTTTTTTTGGGGGGTTGCCAAGTATATACTAATACTACTAATAATAAAAATCTAAATAGTTACATCCATTCGATATATATATAATATATGCACATATACTGACCTATTTTCAAGTTATTATATTGTAAATTAGTTATTTACTCCTCTGGTAGAGGACGTTTAC
>OKKB01000069.1_pt1 | contig 70956 bp, 37 predicted proteins | sample 1613931 | NCBI WGS metagenome assembly OKKB01 (sample SAMN04436893, study PRJEB24849) | human gut metagenome | biome: human gut; feature: NICU; material: stool | host: Homo sapiens | place: USA: Saint Louis, MO | collected 2012-02-08
GGGTTACCCCCCCCCCCCCCCTTTTTTCTTATTCTTGAACTCTTACCATTATCATAAGTCTGTTTAATTTAACTTAGTTTATAGTACATTAAACTAAAAACCTAAATCGTAAAAACCTAAAACGTAAACCTTGTGAAAACTTGTGACTATAAATGAGAACTAAAGTCTTTATTGATGGTTCAATTTGTTGTTGTAATAACTAAAATCTAGCTTTGTAAGTGCTGCTACTGATCCTAAATGTTCCAATTCTAAACTCGGTTTGATATTTAATTAGTAGACATTTATGGATTTTACAACCTATGAGTGGCTGACAAGAAATATTAGAAAACAAATCCTATACCCCTGGTTCCCCCCTATTGAATCAGTTCACAAATACTCGATTTTAGATGTCGACAATCTTCTAGAAATAAAAAGATAATAATTTGTTGTGCCGTACCTCAGAATGCATTTACTTGTAGAGGAGGTGTCATAACTCCGCAACATGCATCAAGGACTTATTAGCTGGTTTGTCAAAAATCCTAATACTTGTTCTTATCACAAAACTTAATTATTCGAAAACATAAATGAAAAAGGAGTATGCTTGTATCAATGATAGAACACTTGGTGTGAAGTTTTGTTGTGGGGTTCTTGTTGAAGTGAATGTGAAACCAAGAAGTACTAAGATAAAGGTATGGCATATGTACGTTGTTGTACTGAGCAACAACAATATCAGCTGACATCAAATGGAATCATCTGATGTACAAATAAGAAAACTATATCATTTGACTGTAAAATTCAAAACCAGAATATTAACAAACTTTTGTTCTCTTGCGTTATCACCATCATGACTAATCAAGAACAGGAATGCAACAATAGGAAAAAATATTTAATTTTAGTGCATGAGTTCAAACATCTAACAAAGGAATCTAGAGCCATGTAGAAAGTTCACAAGAATAGAAATGGAATTCCAATCAAATGGGTAGATTGATTACAGGGGGGATGTATTTATGGCAAGAAAACTAATCAAAAGAAGTATGATGGACACATGCTGTTGATATAATGGCAGTAAATGCTTTTTTACTATTATCTATGTGTGTTGTTTCACAAATCACAGGATAGTTTTAAAGAGAATTTGAATAGTTTTAATCTAAAATAAAAACCAACAAGTCAACCTGTACTTACGCATAGTTTAAAATAGTTATACTATCAGACAAGTTTTGACGAGTCCATCACCACCTGATTTTTGATGACATGAAACTGTTTTGAAATTTAGAGTTTCTTAAATTAAAAACTGTTTTAGTCTTAATATATTTAAATCAATCTAAATGCATTTAATTTTGGATCAAATTGATAAGTTTCAAAAGAAAAGTAAAAAAAAAAGGCACTAAATGAATCAAATCCAGAACTAATGAGCTAGTTACATAAGAAAAGGCAAAAGAGTAGTTCTCAATTTATTGATTCTACTGGTTGTTCATAAATTGATATTTAAAATACTCCCAATTTTGTTCTTGTTAGTTATTTTGCTATCCGAGTTACCAATTCTTCCTGTTTTATTATCGTCAGTTTCACATTGTGTTCAATCTCAGCTCTTTGGTATTATTTCCCCGGTTGATGATGATGGACGATAAAAAAACGGAATGTTGAGAATAGCAGCGCAAATGCAAAAAAAAAAAAGACAATGCAAAAGAAATTTTGAGATAAATCCTACCAAAATTATAAATTAAGCCATCAAGCATATCTAGCTTGCGTTTACGTGTTTCTGCATTGCAGCAACTCGTATCCTTTATCTTTTTTTTAGTCCAAACAATCAATTACTATTCTTTTACCTAAAACGGTATCATTGACACTAGACAATTGACCAACCAATTACAGCAACAATTTAAGCTATGCATATTGTGCTAATAATTATAGTAACCCTATTGTTCAATTGTTGTTAAGTCCCTATTGTATTGACATTCCGTTCTCCGTATCACATAAAAAGTAATTAAATCCAACATTTTTTGGGTTTTTGAGTTTTTGGGTTTTTGATTTTCTTTTTCCGGACCTCCTCATACCACGCCCTTAATTTTATAAATGAGATCACTCTTTGAAGGCAAACCATACCAGAAGTCTAGCATATTAAGATTAATAGATAGAGTATAAGAGTAAAGCAATTATCTTACCTATTCATAGTATGGAATTTTATTTGTGTACTGGGGGTATCACTGTTGACGAGATAATACCGAATAAGCCCATTTGAAATCGTTACAATTATCTTTTTTTCAATTGTTCACTTTTTTGGTGGCTTAGCATTCACGACCATCACCTACCAACAACAACAGCAATAATAAACAACCCACACCAGGTCAGTAATACATATTATCTTTTGTATCCAAGAATTTTATTAAAGTACACGATCAGTAATGAAATTTTGCAGATCAAAATAGGAGTGTGGCCGTAATAAAATCAATGCATACCAACAACAACAGCTGTACTAAGAGTAAATAATAATTAAATGTACTTTTAAGGCAGCAACTAACAGGAAAGTGTCTCGCTTTTTATTGCTTATAAATTTTTTCAATTCCGTTTAGTTTTGTCCCACCTTGTTCCGTTTGAAGTTACTTCTTTCTTTCTCTTGATTATTTTTTCTCTTTTTTTACGTCATTCAATACTCAATTTTTTCAACAAAAGCTTTGTGTGCATTACTGCATTGCATATGCATAAATGAATGCACGTATGAATATGGAGGAAGTAACAATCATAGTTATGATCCTTTGTTTTCCGTTTTGTGTACTGTTTGGTGGTTAATTTGTCTGAGTTCTGGTTGGTCAGTCACACGTAATGTTTGAGATGAATTTTTAAGCATTGAAGATAGTGTTAGTAAGTTTCTTATATTTGACATTATCCATATAGGCAAGAGAGATGGTCGTGATAGTTGTAGACTTGTTATTGGTAGTTGTTGTGAACTATGTCAAGACAAGATCTCCACAAGAATCTTCAAACACTTTTCCTATCAAACAATGTCCTTAAAGTAAAGTAATGGCCTATATCTTCAAGACTGATTTAGTTTTCAGTCATCCATCCATGCCCATAAATAGTATTTTCTTATTTATATACAGAATGATATCCTTGCAATCAAGTTCTAGCTTCTGCTCTTCATAGATCTTGTTTTCCAAGTTTGCAACACTATCAATATTAGAATTTTTCATATTTTGAGAAATCTTCATTCCTGTATATAGTTGAACTCAGAAGAGCTGATGCAATGAAAAAAAAATTACATCTCTTATTTCAAGAAACAACATCATCCTATCATAAAACAGCAACACAATGTTTAGTAGGCTGATACTACTACGATCAGTAAGAAAATCACTTGGTAGATACTATTCTTCACAAGCACATCCACAAACATATATTTACAACTTGTTGAGTGATACGAAATGTCGATCGTGTGGGATTCAATTGCAGGATAAATTTCCTGACAAACCAGGTTATTATCGTTTACCTGGTCAAAACGACAGCAATACCGACAAAAAAGCTAAAACTTCAGAATTGAATAAGAAATATGAAAAAATACTACAAAATTTAGACATCTCTGATAGAAATTTGTTAATCAACAATTTCAGTGCTCCAAAACAAGATGATGAGAAAGTTGCATCAGTACCAAGTTTACAACAAATAACACCAGTTGAAGCAGATACTCGTGACACAACCAAAGATCAACAAACCCATCTGGGGCATAGTTTAAGCTGCAAACGTTGCAATGATGTAATTTATAATTCCAAAACTAGAAGTATTTATGACCCAAACAGGGATAATTTAAACAAATCAGAATTCCCCATTCCTAAATTACAACAAGTGTTGTCTACTATCCCAGTAGATGCTCCGTTAGTTTATGTTTTCAGTGCAAATGATTTCCCCATGGGGATAAATAAGGATATTTTCCAATATCGCCCACCACAACAGATTTACTTTGTCATGACCAAGAGTGATATTTTGATCCCAAAAACAAATGTTGCCTTTTATAATAATTTTAAGAAATTTTTACAAAATTATATGTTTAAAAAATTTAATGTACCCCGTGAAAATGTTTTTATCGCTTCAGGCAAAGATCGTTGGAAAATGACTGATTTATATCATTTTATCCCAAACTATTCGTACATTATTGGTGATACAAATTGTGGGAAATCTACGTTAGTGAAAAGTTTATTGATCAACCATCATGTTAAACACTGGAAATACGAAGCTCTTCAACAAAGACCAGACGAAAAACAATCTTCTTCTGCTTCATTGAAAAATAAAGATTTTAAAAAATTGGATAGATTAATCGATTCATTCAGCTCCAAAAATGGTCCCGGAACTTCGCATATCCCTGGATTCACTCGTGATGTTGTTCCTGTTGATATTGATGGTATAAAAGAATTATTTGATGTACCAGGCTTTACCACAAATGAGAATTTACAAGATATTTTTGATAAATTGAATCACAAACAAATTGCTCGGATAACTAAAGGGGCAAACACTTCTAAATATGGATCATTGAAATCGAAATTTGATACTGTCAAAAATGGGCAAGTGTTGAGTTTAAATGGGGTAGGTTACTTACAATTTCCGGGACAAGATTCAATGTATCAAATACGAAACGTTACTAAATTTGCATTGCATAAATTTAAAAATCTTGAAAAAGTTGATTCAATTTTACAACGCAACGAAATTCCTAAATCAATGAGTAGTCACTTTATTGTCAATCGTCAGCAGCAACAGCAACAACGAAATGAATTACGTGGTTATTATAAGAGATACATTATCCCACCATTTTATGGTACAATTGATCTAGTGATTAAAGATATTGGATATATTAATATTAAACCAACGGGGAAGAAATTGACTAATGAATTAATGGTGTTATATTTACATCCTAGTTTGGAGGCAATCATTCGTCAACCAATTTTGAATTATATTGATCCTCCAACTCCAAAGAAATCACCTGACGGGACGAATAGGAAGACCATTACCAGTGACATTAGCAAGACTCCATTTTATAGTCGGTTGATACCTAGTACTGTTCTTCTGGACCCATCATCATTGGTATTGCTGCCCCCGTCATCTGACTATAATCAATTGAATCAATATTTACAAATTGATGAATCAAGTGAGTCTGCCTACAATGATCTCCTTGAATTGGATGAAACAAATAAATACGATTATTGGATTGAATGATTATGTTAACCATAAACTGTCCATTGCTCTGTTTGACGGTGTGAGAAAAATGGAGTTCACGTGTACATAGATAGATACGAAATGTATATACAATGAAATATAGACAGCTTTACAGGGTGTGTAGAGTATAGCGCAAGTAATCAATACTGTCCTACGAAACAATAAACCCTGAAAGTACTCTCATAGACAAATGCTTTTTTCTTTTTTTGACGAATTGATGAATTACGTGTATTCATTCTTTCTAGTTGTTGTTCCCAATGACAATGGGAGAATTTGCGCAATTAACAATTTCTATAGGTTATCGTCTAATACATTCCTATTTGTTGGAAATCGTCAACTGATGACGAAACTGATGATGGGGTTTACAATTGCTTTTCTTCTGAGTTAACACATATGAAATACGTAAAATTCCATTGTGTCTTCTATTCTAATTATAGCTAGACAATTTAATGAAATATTACAAAAATAATTGTACACCAAACTAGAAAGAAACTTCTTGTCGTTACGTATTGTCAATACTAAGAATGTTAGCTATTTTTTAGTCATTCATAGACCTAAGTTTAGGGCTAAGTGTAACATGTTTCATTGCTACCACTAACTCCTTATCTATTTTACACCAAGAAGTTTAACAATAAAACAATTAAAATAATGCAAGTTGATCAGCCAGAGATGTTGTTGTGTAGTTTGCAGTCAATACCTTAATCTCAGAACCCGATCAAGTCAACTCATTGGATTAATAATGCACATCGCTCCTAGATCTGTCATATACTCCTTACCTGATAATGTAACAAAATGTCAGTGTTACACTGAAAAGTTGATGACTTCTTTACTGGACCATTACGGGTCCAGGGATTTCTTTGTGTTTCTTATCTATCCAGAAAGATAAAACTGAAAAAAAAATGCTACACAAATTCTCCATATTCTTTTTAAAAGGATGGGGGTGAGAAAACAAGTAGTTTGTAACAATAAACTAATTCCTCCTGAGTGGTGGTCATGTTTATTGCTCATTGTTCATTTCATTTCATTCACAACTTATGATAGTAATATTGAACGGTAACATATGGTTGTACATTGTTTTTGTAAAATTGATTTGCAATTAAAGTAGTGACTAAGTTTGGCAATAAATCACAAAGCAATATCAAATCGTTGTCGATATAAAGGCGAGTGTGTAAATCATCGGCACCAAATAAAGAATAATATAAACGAGTGTGCGTAGCACTGTGACATGTTATCGTGTGTTTGGATTACACCCCTTGAACTGTCAGAGATGTAACCCTCTAAATAAATAAACTAGATCCCAGTAATGCTTTCATGACATATTTTTGTATGCACCCCATTTAAAGATGGAGAATTTTAGATGAAGTTTTTATTTTTCCTGTGATATGGACTAAATTACAGATGAGCCTTGCATTTTTTTATGACAATCTTGAAGATTCATGAACAGTCACTGCTGCTGCAATATGAGTTTGTAGATCTCAATAATCTTTTGGGGGCTTCTTTAGAAAGCGATTATGAAAACACCTTATTACAGCATTGGTGGGTATTTGTTCATACGAGGAGGCTGGTTATGATGTAACGCTCAATACAAACAAAAAGACGACAATTGTGGCAACAACAATAACCTAAGAGCCGTTAATTTTATTATTATTATTGTTATTGCTTTCATTCTCTATTGCCTCTTCTTTGTCGTCTGAATGTTTGGTTGTATTCAATCTAAATTTATTTCACCATTTTGTGGTTAGTTGTAACGAGGAATCAAACAATCAGGAGAGCTACAATAGCAATGACAATATTTGGGAATTATAGACGTCTCTTCTATAGTATCCCATCCCATCACATGTAATTGCTGTGAATATAATAAATAGAATAACGCAAACTTCTGGAAACAAAGAAATTAATTCTTAAAAGAGTTAAAAAAAAAAAATTTTTTTATGAACAATATTTGAAAGGAGCAAAGCTTGAGGAGAAATAACAAAGCTCGTTTGTGTGAGATTGAATTGTTTACAATTTAGCCCAATTCGCGTTAAAATGGAACAAGGTAAATTATTTTTTCTCATCGACGTGTTGGTAGTATTGTCCATGCACGACCTGGGTTTGTACTAGTTTTATTGTTTGCTAGTCTAAAATTTCAATCTTAGTCGTTGTAATTGTTGTTTCTTTCTTTAGGTATAAAACTAAATCAATAGCCTCTTCCTCCTCCTTTAAAAATTTGCTAGCTTTCATTATAACGACAACAACAACAACAAATCATCATAATATCATCAACCAAAGTTGATTCATATCTACAACGAAAACCAACCACTACTTTTTTTTATCTATATGTATTTGCGACAATTCTTTTTATTTGGATCTGCTCATTAACTAGTTGTAAAAATAGAAAATTCCTAGTTGAAACTTTCAAGCTGTTACTAATTGAATTTAAATCTTTCCTTTATAGTTTGCAACAAGTCCTTACCCAACACCCATCCATACCTTTGCTGAAATGTTACACAGTCAAAGCATATCTAATATGAACAATACCAAATCATCTTCAAGCTTTTTAAAGTCTTTGAGATCTAAGAAATCAGATACCAATATTAAAAACGGTTCTACCAAGAGCAAACGGAATTCACGTCCTTTGAGTGCCAGTATCTCCTCATTCAATCTTAATATATCTCTGCCCATATTAACTTCCCAAAAAAGTTTTATTGAAGACAATAAAGAAAACCAAAATGGTGTAAAGACATTAAGACCTCGTTCAAGTGCTCCAATTCTAGCTGAACATCAATCGAAAAATCTTTCATCACAAACATTATCACGTCCACCACTTTCTTCAAAACGATATTCATCATACTATTCTACCAGTAGTCAAATTAGCCCACAAACTGTTCAATCACAGATAGATTCGATATTTGATGAATCTTCAGTACTATATGTTGATTTGGAAAATGAAGAAAATTTGTCATCATCCAATTCATCGTTATCATCGATAGTTAATCAAGATCATACTTATCTACAAAACAAAATCCATCGATCAATTAATTCCTACAACTTGTCTGATTTTGTAAATCGAATGAATAGTAACAACAATAACGATAATAATGCCAATGTGGAAAAAAATAAGTCGTTTGAATTGGACCAGTTGGCACAATGGAATGCCAGACTTACTGGAATTAATAATGTTAATAACAACGTTGGCGAATTTGAAACTGAATTCAAGTTGATGGAAAGTATCCTTGTTTTATCAGTAACTAATAAGAGTAGCCTTGCCGGTGTCTCTGCCAGAAAAAATATTCTTGCTGTTGACGATTATTCAAATGTTTTCAAATCAGAAGATTACGTAGAAGAAGATTTAATATTTAGTTTATAGTTTATTAATGTGTGTGTGTGAATAAATATGCAATTTATGTTGCGATTGAACTTTACAAAAAATAAAAGTGATTAGACTTAGTCCGTTCAAATCAAGCACAACTCTGTTCATTGTTTCAACAAGAATTAATTCAAAAACAGGTTCGGTGCATAATTTGCAAAAAAATATTGCAGCTTCTGTGGCTCGAACACAGTACCTCCAGATTTCAGGTTTGAAATACTTCAGTCTGACGCTCTCCCAGATGAGCTAAAGCTGCAATAAGAAAACCCACGCCGGGATTCGAACCCGGAATCCTTTGATTAGAAGTCAAAAGCGATAACCATTTCGCCACGCAGGCCTACTTGATGGATTTGTAAATGGTCTACTTTTTCAGACCTAACAGAAATTTTAATGAAAGTCATATTCTTATACAATAAAACTGTGTCATAAAAGCAGATATTCGACTTTCGTAGATTATATAGGACCCAAGAACTAAAATTTAATGCCATATTATGCATTTTTAATCTGTAAAAGTGTTGTTTCCAACCTATCACAAGTACGTTCTTGTAACTTGTGTTTGTAGGGTTGCAAATGAATCATAACAACATCTCAACAGAACATGTATAGCAAAGCTTAGTATAAAATCAGTGTTTTGAGAGGCAATCCAAGAATGTTTACATCAAAGTTTCAATAAATATCGACCGAAACTGAAAATCTTTTTAGGTTATTGTTCACTTTTTTGTAAATATTTAAACATTTTTTGGACCTAAAAAAATACAAACACCAATTACGTACCAAGAAGCATCTAATCAACTCCCAGATCACCACTATACATTTAAAAGTCATTGGTCAATAACTATACTCGAGTATTGCCTCATCAAAGAAACAATCAAATATTATAGATACTCACTCCATCACGTGATAATTTCACTGGTATGGAAAAGTGGAAAATTTTATAAAAAAAAATTTGATGCCTTTGGCATAGCTGAAACTTCGGCCCAATAGGATTGGAGAATATGTTTTCGCAGCGTTCTTACAATTAAATTGTGGTGGAAGTTCGAGACTTGCGTAAACTATTTTTAATTTTAATATGATGAATAAAATGGATGCGTGAACAATCTCTGAACGTGTTGGTCATACGATTGACACATGGATTACAAAACCCTGCCTTCCTACTGATCAAATTAAAAATAATAATTTATGAAATTTTTACGATCAGAATTGTTGTTGACTTTACACCGGCGTATTTTTTTTTAATTTCTTGATTGTTAGTGGTGGTGGAAAAAAAAAAAACATCTATTATACCTATAAGTTTAATCGAAAACTATTTGACGTTTGTATTAATTATGTAACACCTTCTTCTATTTATGACTTCTGTCTTCTTTTCTTTCTTTCCAATCTCGCAATTTCTTTCAAATCATCTTCACTTGGTTCATAAATATGCCATATGGTATAATGAGGCAATCCACCAACACTGAATCCCATTTTTTTGGCCATTTTACCAAAGGCCTCAGTTTCAGCGTGGTTTAAAAATGTAAATGCTGGGAAATGTACCCCTTGTCTAAAAATCTTTGCTCGTGCCAATATCGACACACCACCAACACCGTCTAAATCAATTACTTCTCGAGGATCACCATTAGCATCCCGTATGTATGCCAAATGTGCTCTCCAAGTAGGATACTCAGCATACCCTTCAACAATAACATCGTCTTCGTTTAGTGTTTTCGCCAATTCTAATCCAGCATCTGATTCAACCCAAGAGTTCAAATCGTATGGCTGCTCGTTGCCTAAAAATGTAGGTAAAGGTCTCCACACATTGGGTACCATAACATCGTAATTATGCAGCATCAACTCTTCAATAACATCACCAGGGCACGTTTCAATATCAGCATCTCTCCAATAAACCCAGGAATGGTATGGTTTCAAGGCAGCAGAAGTAAGCCAGTTTCTTGCTCTACCCATTAACTTTCTACGAATCCCTTGCACTTTAACAGCATGTCTATCACTGAACCCTTGCCCAATGACTTGACCAAAATCTTTTTTGAAAATAGTGACCGATCTAAATGGGGTCCTATAGTTTGGATGATGCGACTCAGGATTACTATAGGCTTTCTTTACGCTTTCAATATAAGATGGCTCCATATACGATTGATATAAATCACTAGTGCCCCTGACATTACCTGAATTCTTCAACTCTTCTTCATGTTTCAACTTGTCAACCAAAGTTCCATTTTGTAAAGCCACTGAATATTCAAAAACAGTTTCCAACGTGGTGTCATCTGGTGAACAATCCGAAACCAAAAATGCAATATCAATCAAACGATGATCGTAAGTGAGGTTCATAAGATTATAGAATGCCATTGGTAAAACGTGTTCGGCATTTCTCAAAGGCATAAGAAATAATAGAATATCGCCATTTTTAGCACCTTCTTGAGACCCTTGATAATCATTTAAATCAAAAATGTCAACATTCGACTTGTAGAGATCTTCTGTAGTAACCTCCTTTAGTTCTTCCTCTTCTACTTCTTCAACAACACCAGTAACTTCCTGCTTATATACTCCATCTTTTGTAACTTTATACACTTCATGATTATTGTCGTTGGTCGGTGATTGTTGTCGATCCTGCGATTGCGGTATCCTGCTATCACCTGTTAACACTCTTGAATATATCGTATACGTTACCAATAAAAATACCAAAGTATACAAGACTCGCTTTATCAACACACGATCTGAATGCTTTTTAGGAGTAAACTTATTAAATCTAAATATGAAAAAAAAAAAATTCAATTTTGTTAGTATTGAACAACAAAACAACAACAACAACGTGAAAAAAAAAAATAAAAAGTTAAACATACACTGGTAAATCTGAATTCTTGGATTTTTTGCCATATAAATCTGGTGTCAAGGCTCGAAACGACATCTTAAATAATGCCTGAATAGTTGATATTTAATGCAAAAACTTTTGGTGTATTCCCTTTTAGAGGTAGTTATTTTTTTTGAAAATGCTGTAAAAACAATTTGATAGTTGAAAGTGGTATCGAGAAAAGTAATTTTTTTTTCCCTTCTTCTTGTTTTTGTCTCTGTTTGCTGTGATTATTTAAAATTTTCTTTTTTCCTTTTTTTGTATTGTTCCCTTTCTTTTAAAGTAATAAAAATAACTCTGACAGACTGACAGAGAAATTTTTTTTTTGTCTTTTTTTTCATTCTTTCGTCGCACCCTCCACACCGAAAATAGCATTTTCTTTTGGGTTTCTGTGGCCGCCTTGCTCGCCATATTCGTGGGATCGACAATTCCCTCGTTTTACTCTTCTCCAATGTTTTATAATTCCGACTTTAAAAACTATTTTTTATCTATAGAAACGCGATCGACACTATTTACGGTTTAACTTCTGTCAAATTATATTTCTCCGGTTGAAACCATTCTTGTTTTAAGGTCTCCCAACATTTAACAGCAATTTCTTTAGCACTCTGTTCATTGATAGTAGATTTCCCTTCAATATACAATTTTAACTTTGGCTCGGTACCAGACCCTCTGCAAGTAAATCTTACAACTGCATTGTCATTACCTGGTAACTTCAACAGGGCTGTTATCATTTGTGAACTTGAATCAACAGGTAAAACGGGAGTGTGATCGACAGTAGACGAGTCGTATCCAATTGTTAAATCACGCCAACTAGTTACTTTGAATTCGCCAATATTTTCTGGGGATTTACTATCAAAGGAGCCTCTGATGTTGGTAAATATTTTATCTAATGTTGACATGTCTGCTAGTCTGTAATAACCATTGTAATCTTTAAACCAACCATACTTAGCATACCCAGCTTCTAATTTATCTGTAACATCTATTTTGCCACCACTAAACCATTTCTGATACAATTGCAAAAATATTGTAGCAGCCGAAATACCATCTTTATCATGCACCAAGTCAAACATAAATCCAATAGCCTCTTCGTATCCAAACGGAACCTTAAATCCCTCTTTTTGTAAGTCAATTGCTTTATTTCCAATCCATTTGAACCCTGTTAACGTATCTTGAAAATGGAACCCATCCTTATCAGCCATTGCCTTAAGTATTTGTGACGATACTGTTGAGTTCACCAAATATACACGGTCCAAATCTTGTTCCTTTTGTTGTTCAATCACATACATTGCAAACAAAAACCCAATTTCGTTACCAGTCAATTGATTCCACTGTCCCTTGGTCTCGACCGCAACACTGAATCTATCAGCATCTGGGTCGTTAGCGAGAACCAATTTGTAACCCAATTTTCTGGCAGTTTCAATAGCCAAATCAAGAGCACCCTTTTCTTCAGGATTAGGGAAACTAACAGTTCGGAAAGTAGGATCTGGGTCTGCTTGTTCTTGAACCACATTCCAAGTCAGGGCATGGAATAAATCAAGACACTCTTTGAATATTCTGTACCCAACTCCATGCATTGGTGTGTAAACAAAACTGAAATCTAAATTGTTGTCTTGAATTAACTTCTCTTTCACTCCCTTAAGATACTCTTTTGTAACCTCATCTCCAGCAAGTGACAATAATCCCTTTTGTACCCCCTTCTTGATATTATCATACACATCCCAAACACCCTCCCATGGGGTCAAATTTTCTTCAATAGAGTCAGCTATTTCTTTATCAACTGGCGGAATAATCTGACACCCATTCAGATAATATACTTTATAACCATTGTCATTTGCTGGATTATGAGAGGCAGTGATCATCACTCCACCCGATGCTCCATAGTAATCAATTGCAAATGGAACCAATGGCGTATGGACATATCCTCTATCTGTTGAACTATCGTTTTCAATATCACCTTTAGTCAATTTCATTGTTTCTTCAGACAAGTTTGCAACTGACCCCAAGTAATAAACGTGCACACCTTGAGTGAGTGCAACACTGGCTAAGATCTCTGCAAATCTTTGAGAATTGAATCTGTGATCGTATCCAATTACAATTGATGTTGGTGTCTTTTTCAATAAATACTTGACCAACCCTTGGGAAGCTTGGAGCACAGTAACGTCATTCATGTGTGAAAACCCCGACTCCATTGACGATCTCAACCCAGCAGTTCCGAACGCAATTCTCTTTGACAACTTTCTATCCAATTGTTCATAGTTCCCACTAATGTGTAACTGCTCGATTTCATGTCTTGATTCTGGATTCATATCAATAGATAACCAAGACTTGACTAGCTCGTCTAGTTTGTTTTTATCAACTGTCATGTTTTTTGGCAAGCATGAATAGTGTTTTGATTGGGACCTTCTACTACCTCACCCGATTTTATTTTTTTTTTTAACACTCCACCTTTTTTTTCAGTATTCCTCGTGGAAAATCCTACAAGTAAGACAAATATACAACAAAATGTAGATTACAAATATTTGAAAAAACTGTGTAAGCTATAAAACATAATATTACCGATTTTTTTGGTTGCCACTTCGTTAAATTGTAGATTTTGAACTTCAATTCCCTTTCTCAAGTCAAAAATTTGAATGGAACTGGTATTGTCACCTGTCGACAAAGCAAGTAGCCAATACCCATTGGTAGCAAATTCTAATTTAGCAATATTTTCATGAGTTGCAGTAAACGTTCCTAATTCATCCCCAGAAACTATACTATATAACTTAATTTTATCATCATTTTTAGTGGCCAAGATCTCACCATCATAATGAAGTGCCCCTAAAGATAAGACACCGTTACGGGAAGCCACTATGGAATCAGTACTTATCACAAACCATTTCTTTGCTGCCAACACAACAAAAAAATCTAGTGATGGATGACATATTATCTGTTCAGCTTCACAGTTTAATTCAATTGTTTTGTAATTGGAAAACATGATTTTGGTCCCAGACAGCACAGCAACCACACCATTATTGTTTATTTCCACCAACTTGACATTCTTGAGATCCAACTTTGTGGATGCTCCATCCACAAGAGAATGTTTAATGACTTTATCTTGACTTACCCCAACGATTGTATCTATTTCTTTATTATACACATAATTCGAGATTTTTTCACCTTCAAAAATAGACTGGATATCAACTCCTTTTTGTTTCAAGAAAGTGTCTACGTCGAATGGTAATTTGATTTTCTGGGATTTGTGCAATCTGAACAATTCATCTCTTGCCCGTACTATATTCTCAATTTGCTCAGAATCAATTGTTTCACTATCTTTATCGTTTGAATGTTTTGCCAGCGTTCCTTTCGACAGAGATTTTTTTGATTTCTTTGGTTTAGGTTCCGCCTCTTCAGGTGGAGTGTTCGTATCTGGTACATCTGATAAATTTATCGACAGTGACAACTTTTCTAATGCTTCTCTTGCTTCATCTCTTTCCCTAATTGCCTTGGCTGCTACATTGACAGCTGCATCCTGTCTATACAATGCAATACTAAGTTCTTGTTTAGCACTCTGTAATTGTTTCTTCAAAGTAAACACTTCCAAAACTATTGCATCCCACTCATTTTGAAACGTAGAAAGCAATGAAGGGATAGACGAGTTTGATGGATCTGGCGGTGAAGGTTGTGCTATTGCTGTGGATTTTTCATTAACTTTTAATGATATCAATTCACTTTCTGTCAAAGGCTCATCAGTTATTGGGTCCGTTCCACTGGTAGCTATGTAGTTAACAATATGCTTCCTCTGAAATATAGCACCACTTTTTGGTGATACCACTGGATCAGTGGCTATTTCACCAGATATTGAACATATCATATTTGAAGAGAGTAGATAATAGTGTAGGTGATGGTGGATAAAATTCGACTAGATAATTATATTTTTTGCTTTTCTCTTTTTTTGTCCGTTGATGTTTACTTTCCATCTCAAGATGTGCGACACTACTACCACCACGCACAACAAACTTTTTCAAAACTAGAAGGACGTAAATTTAAAAAAAACATGCAAAAATTATAAATCTATATAAATAATAAAGGAAATAAAAGAATTAAAGAAAGACTAATTAAAAATAAATAAAAAAAAAATGACAACATGAATCAAAAGCAAAACTGAACAAACAACAATATCGAAGAAACATTCAGTATAAAAACCCTATTTGGCCTTAAAACAATTAGATTAATCACTTTCAGTTTCTTCTTTATGTTGTTCAGCATCTGGTTGTGGATTTCTGACTGTTCTATAATGTCTTCTTGTTCCAAATAACCCACAGCAATGACCCAATAAATTGAAAAAGACAACCAAGATGCACACAATAACTGCTGACCAGACAAATGCGTAGAAGTTTATTGACAAGAATGATTTGACACCAAAAGTATCCAGATTGCCATTAACCTGGGCTTTAACATATGAATAGGTAGCAGTGACAACAACTGCCCCAACAAAGGCAATTAAACCAATGATGCACTCGAATAAAAAGTTTAAAAATGATAAACAACATTTTTCTGGGGAAAAGCAAAATGCAAGCATTTGAATCAAGACTGAGACGAATGATAAGACTGCGACTGCCATTAACAATCCAAAGGACGCATTAGTCAAATTGTGTAATTGTTGTAGTTTTCCATTAATGTTCCCTGGAAGATTCAACTCGTCTATATCTAAATGATCGATCAACACTTTCAATTCACTTTTTTGGGTGTAAGATAACTGTCCAATACCAGCAGCTTGAGAATCTACTTGAATTCCATAAAGAGTGTTGTTCATTTCTTTTTTGAATATTTCTACTGGATTAAAGAAAAAGGAAACTTTTGGTTCCGAACACCAAGTGTAGTTAACATTACTGTTGTCAAACTTTTTCGTTTTTTTGCTATCATCTTGAATAACATAACCACGACAATAACCCCAGAAACCAACAGAATAAACTTGTGCCATTCCCAACACTTGTGGATTCACATTACTCAACAAACTATGAACAGCTTGAGATACAGTAGTGTAGTATCCACCACTTGTGCTACCTGAATTTGAAGAATCACTTCCAGATGAACCAGAACTAGTAGAGCCAGAACCAGAACCAGAACTTGTTGCACTACCGGATTCAACAGGACTCCACCAGTTTATGGCAGAACCTGATGCAACAGCATTACCACCAGAAGATGCAGTGGCAGAAGGGCCACTTTGAGTATTTGATCCCCCTGGAACATAGTACCATCCAGATTCTGCAGGAGCTCTTTTGGTTGGTGTACCTTGTCTTGGGTTGATTGAAACCATTTTTGAACCCACACCATCTCTCTTTGTTATACGACTGGAATCAATAAGTTTTGTCAAATCCAAGCTATCAATGTGGAAATTGATTAGGTAGGTATCAGTGAGGTATTTTTTGTTATCATAAGATCCAGTTACTGCAAAAATCTCCAAGATGCAGCACATGAGTGAAAGTATAATTAGTATCACTCTAAATATTTTAAAAATCATTGTGGGAAGTTAGTGTTGATCAGTTTATTGTAATAATGACTTGATATAGGTTGAGGGTTGGGATTATAATATATTAACAAGTTTGGTGATAAACCAAGTCAGGAATAACGAAAATTGAAGAAAGAATAAGAAGACGAAAAAAGTGGTCTTCTAAAAAATACAAAGGAAATAAAAGTCTTTTTATATCTTGCAATTAGCCAGAAGAAAGGGTAAATCAAAAATGTGTAAGTGAATTTAATTTCGGTATTAATAGAGAATGAATCATAATGATCCACCAATAATAGCTGCATAAAAATAACTCATGTGAGAATATATTATGGAAGAGATGAATGTAACTACCATCCCCCTTTCTCTATTTGAAACAAACCTACACAAAATCAAAGAAAAGAATATGCAAATCATTAAGCAAAGGAAACTTTAATCCAGGGGATGAAATTGGAGAGAGTAAAACAGGGTTTAGTGGTTACAGGAAAAATAGTGAATTTGTGCTGGTGATAAGAAAGAAAAATGGTAAACAAGAAGAAAGAAAAAAAATGGCTTGCTTGTTGCAAAGTGAGAAGAAAAAATTATTAATTGATTTACAAAATCAAACTGCAACCATCACCACCCACCACCCACCACCCAAAAAATATTCATCTTATAATTAACCACAAAATCAGTATAAATCAACTTTTCGGTCCAGGGACACGCCTTATTAATCTCAGTATTTGATTTAGTCGTGCATTAATTGTTTTTTTTTGTTTGTAGTTGTTTGTTTGTTTGACTGCGCAATATTAGCCAGCCAACTTTTATTGTATAATTAAATTGATGGTAGTAAATCAAGTAAATCGTTCATAAAAAGTTTTGAAATACACAGGATACACATTATATTACAGAAAATTATACATTATTACATGCTTTAAAAATTTTTATTTTTTTTATTTTTTAACGATAAACAACATTAGGTTGTTTGCTATTACACAATGTCTGAGTAAATTGAATGTGTGAGTGTCCGTGGCTCTTACACAGTAACATGTCTCAATTTAGTTTGGCATTTGAATCGACTAATTCACCCCATTTCATTTATTCTTCCAAGTCGTCAAAACCGTCAAGTAGTTCTTTTTCCAAATCGTCTAAATCATTTTCATTTTCATTTTCTCCATTTTCTCCATTTTCTATTTTTTGCTTTTTAACAAGTTGTACCTCCTCTTCATCTCTATTTCTCTTCTTACTATAAGCATCCTTGATAAATGAATCATGTCCATTGGTTGATTGCTCATAGATTTCTTCATCATCATTATTTGATTCTGGATTCTCGATCTCTTCATCTTCTTCTTCCTCCTCTTCTTCCTCATCATCATCACTTAACCCTGCCAAGAAATCATCAACTTCTTGATTAGCTTCATCCAAATCGTACTCATCAAATGACTCAATAGAATCAATATGAGTAGCATTTGCCAAAGCACTTCTGTCTTCCAAAGCTTTCTGGTACTTGGTAATCTCATTCTCTTTCACGGTCCAAAGCTTTGTATCATCAGTTGAAATCAAATAATCTTTTTCATCAACTTTTGTCCAGTTACTCAAACATGCAAATAGCCAATCTGGATTGACAATTTTGATAGTGTCAGGATATAGTTTTCTTGCAACTCTGGTCTTGAATGTTGGTCCAGCACCTTCACTAACATCGCGGCAAACAACGTGAGTAACTTCTGGGTACACTTCATTGACAACTTTCACACCAAATTGTCTGCACCATATCACGATATCGGCAGAATCCAAATTAATTCCCAATGGAATAATACCCGAGAACAAGACCGTTATCCCTTCCAATGTCTTGCTTTTCATTGACGGTATGATTTCAGTCAAATCCGGTTTGTTGATTTTGTCTTTATCAAACAAGTTATAATACCCTTGATGGATATTCCCCAAGACTTTATCCAAGGCTGCTAATTCATTATCATCATCAAATAACAAATTGTCTTCTTCATCACTCTCATCATCAGAACCACTCTCTGACTTGCTATCACTATCGTGGCGATGCTCATGCATTTGTTCCAAATCGTGTTGCAACTTTGCTAATGGACGCTTCTGTTGTTGTTCTTCTATTGACTGATTTCTTGTCAATGATTGTTCCAACAATAAACTAGTGTTTCCTTCACCTCCTCCGAGTTCAAGGATTCTTTCAACAGGGGAGTTTGACACGTCCGAGTGACCATCAGCATCTTCTTCACCCTCTTCTTCCCCCGATTCAGTCTCTTGCTTGTCATTATTGGTATCTGATTCCTTGGCTAGTTCAGCAGCAGCTTCTAATTTGGCTATAGATTTCCTCTTTTTGGTTGGTCCTGTTAATTGACCATTTTTCTTCGGTAAGAAACTCGAATTGATGTCTCCAATACCAACAAAGAAATCATAGGGAACCACCTTAATTAAATTGCTTTCCCATTGCCACACATCTCCCCTATCATCAATAATAACTACCATCGATTGGTCCACGGGGAACAATCTCTTCAAGTTTTTATGAGTCAAAGAACCACTTTCATCACGACTAAGTATTCTATCACCAAAATATTTCCCATCTGGATCAATGATTTTAGCAATCGATAACGCATAGTTTCTTGTGGCCATTGTGTAAATATGCATTTCATATTTCTCAGCCATTTTCTCCAAAAACTCCAGCAACCCTGGACGGAGTTTGACATAATAGGTGCATTTTGTTGGAGCCAATTTCGGACCTGTCCATCCAGGAGGAACAATTGCCTCTTCTTCCAAACAAAATGTCTTAACGTCTTTGACAGCAGCATAGTTGGGATTGGCTGGGTCCAGTTGCCACTCTCCAACAGTTGGGTCCACGGTGGCATGTATAACAGTTTGATCCAAGTCAACAACAAGAATCAACTTTCTTTCATCAATTAATCGGTCAGTTGTGTTGTGTTCGATTTTAGCTGCTTCATCAAAACTAATTTTCAAGCCAGTGTTGTCATGGGACATTTCAATTGTGGCCCTGTCTTCGTAATTGTATCCTGAATAATCCTTTTCTTCTTCTAAGGATTTGCCACATAATGCACATAACCCACTGTATTGCACAGTATGAGGACATGCTTCTTTAACAAATAACAAATCCACATCACTATGCATCACTTCTTGCAATGGCTTGATGTTAATCTGGTCAATTTCGCCTTCTATGGGACTCTCAAATGTACCTAACCGTTCTACTCGTATTTTCTTAGGTGGGTCCTCCTTTGAAGTTGGATCATCTTGGTAGTCCCAGTATTTGTACTTGAATATAGTCTTGTGCTTGGAAATTGTATCTCCAGGTTTGCATAATACAGATGATATGACAACCGGAAATGGAGCGGACGAAGGAAGTTTAATTGGAGTTAGGTCCGACATGAGTAAATAGCAATGCAAAGCTGAAAAACAGTAGAATAATGGATTTTTATATTTATGAATATTCCGTTATATGTGTTGGTATATTCTATTGGGAGTATCGTTGTGGTTGATTGTTTTTAGTCTTGAAAGTTGTTTGTTTTTGTTTTTTTTTTTTGTTTGGGGGACTGATTTTTTTTTTCCTGGCTTCTTGGTGTAAGTAGTCAAACAGTTTTTGTACTTTTTTCATTCTTCTTGGCTTAATTTTTCTCTTCCATTTCCCTGAAGTTCAGTTTCGGCAATGTTCCATAAATAATACTAAAGTTGTTCCACTATATAAATAGGTGTTATACTCGAATTCAGTTAAATCTTTTCTTTTTTGCTTTCAATAAATACTCTACCAAAACTGTTTTTGAAAAGTAGATACAAGAAGTATAGTTATGAATCAACATATCAACATTGGCTGTATGTTGCATAGTATCAACGCATTCTTATCACAAACCAACCAGCTTTGCTTTGATCTTTGATCATTATGAAAAAAATATACGCAAAAAAAATCAACACTCTATCTTCTCTCTCTTTCCACCTCCATACTATTCACTATAATGAATGACACATTTCTAAACCTAAGCGATAGCCATTGCCATTTTAACCCGGAATGTACTGCTAGTGACACAGAGAAATTTGCAGAAAGACTCAACGAGCAATCAAAACAGATCCCAGACAACTACTTTCATCTAATGACTACTCAACATTTGGATCTTGAATTTATGGATACATTACTAACCAGGTTAGAGAATCCAAGAGTATTAGTTCCATATTTTGGTGTACACCCTTGGTTTTCTCATTTGTTTTATATTGAAGGTACCCCCACCAAGGAGGAACATTACAAGAATGTTTTGAAACCAGAACCTTCCAATGAATTATTGGCTACATTACCTGATCCCATTAGTCTACACAAACACAAAGATAGATTTCTAGAGATCATTAACAAACATAACCTTGAAATATATGGAATTGGCGAAATTGGGTTGGATAAACTATTCAGAGTTCCTAATAACGGCTACTGTGGTAATTTGAATTTCCCACTGTCGACAGAAAATAAATTATCTGCTTGTAGAGTTGATATTAATCATCAATTGGATGTTTTTAAATTTCAACTAACATTAGCTGAACAATTAAAGAAACAAGTGTCTTTGCATTGTGTTAAAGCTCATGGCTTATTGTTTGATCAAGTGAAAAAGTTTTCCAATATTACAGTCATCCTTCATTCGTATACCGGATCAATTGAACAAGCACAGGTGTGGATAAAATCGTTACCCCAGAACAGACTCTACTTTTCATTTTCAAATTGGATCAACGGAGAAAAAATAGAGGCTCTAAAAGCACTTGTAACGGCACTTCGACCAACGCAAATATTGATTGAATCAGATATTGACGTTGACAGAAGTTTCATTGAGCAGAGGCAAACAAAACACTTTGACCACCTTGATGGCATTTACAAAAAGATTCATGAGCACATTTTTATAGATTCATTACAAATTCACAACAACATGCTAAATTCTATAGGCATATAGTTTTTAATATACTGTTTATAATCTAGATTTGATGATATCAACAAATTCTGGTTTTAATGAAGCACCACCGACTAAGAAACCATCAACATTTGCTTTGTCTTTGAAATCCTTAGCGTTCTTACCGTTGACTGAACCACCATACAAGATTCTGGTTTTTTCAGCTTGTTCGGCACCAATGCTCTTGGCCAAATGAGCTCTAATACCTTTGTGGGTTTCTTCAGCATCTTCTGGGGTAGCGGCTAAACCAGTACCAATTGCCCAAACAGGTTCGTAAGCAACAACAATGTTTGACCAATCAGAAACAATCTTGGAAACAGCATCCAATTGTCTGGCACAAACATCCAAAGTGACACCACCTTTTCTTTCCTCTAAGGTTTCACCAATACATAAAATAACTTTGACACCAGTGTCCAAGGCAAACTTGGTTTTTTCAGCAATGAATTCATCGGATTCTTTGATAATGGTTCTTCTTTCACTGTGACCAGTTAAAGTCCAGCTGGCACCAACATCCAAGATTTGAGAAGCACAGGTTTCACCAGTGAAAGCACCACATGACTTGTCAAAAACATTTTGAGCACCAATGGCAACAGTTGGTTGTTTGTTTTGCTCAACAGCTAAACCAAGGTAAAGGGCTGGTGGACAAATGACAACTTCGACATCCTTTGGTAAATCAGCCTTGTTCAAGTTGTCGATGATTGAAGTGATTTGTTGTTTGGTACCGTTAGCTTTGAAGTTACCACCTACGAAAAATTGACGAGCCATTGTTTCTAAAATTGTATAAATGTATTAATTGATATTTGAAGAAATGCAAAAGCAAAAAAAAGAAAGAAGGGGAGAAAAGAAAAGAATAAACTAGGTTGAAATATTTTTTTTGGATTTTAGTAATTTATAAATGAATTCTATATAACCAAAGGATACCCGGCCAAGAGGAAAAAATAAATTGGAGTGGTGGTAACACTCACCCATAGTTAAGTTACACAAAATTCATTAATAGGGCCAAAACATGAGTGAAAAATCAGAATTTGCTTTGTCGCCCCGGATTAGATTCGCACGAAAGATGGACAACAACTGATTCCTACTCTATGCATATATTTTATTAATGATCACATGAACAAACAAACAATTGTCTTACCAACTGACCACCACATAATAATAATTAGAGAGACAAAACAAACAGAACTAAAAAAAAAGGAAATTATGACGTAAATTGTTTTTTTTTTACCAATCTATCTAATGGAAACTCTCGGTACTATTAACAACACTCTGATTGTCCACTTTGAATCTTGATACCACTTTCTCTTTATAATCGGTGTATTTTGATTCTGGTCCTTGTGCTTTTCGGTACATTTCCTCGATTATTTTATCTTTATTTCTTGTTGAATTGACAGTATCTTTTTGATCTTGAATGAGCTTGTACACTTCGTCATCATCTAACAGACATTGCCCTACATCCAAATCATCATCTTCAACATCGTCCCAAGTCAACAACCTTGTTTTCAAATGGTATTTTTGTGTTTCATCGTCTTTTTTCATCACCAAATATTTGCAATGAGGCACATTTTTTAAACTTTCAAACTCTTCGTAACTCCACTTGAACCACTTCATAATGAAAACTCGAGACCAGATTCCATGACTGACCAACACTAAGATATTGGGGAAATCATCGCTTCTAAACTGGCGGAATAACGACTCCATAAAACTGGCTACTCGATCGTAAACATCGGCTGCACTTTCTCCATGTGGTATTCGATAGAAAAAATGTCCATACTGGGCACGTTCTTTCCAAATCAACTCCATCTCATCCAGGGAAGGTTGAAAATTTCCAAAATCTTGTTCTCTCATTCGTGGCTCTTCTCTGACTTTATATTCGACACCGGGAACATTTTTGATGCCCTCAATAATATTGTTGCAGGTCTGTCTTGTTCTCAAATATGGCGATGTTATAAACATCATGGATTTGGGATTGCGCTTATTGTTAACGTTATTCAACGATGCATGGTTAAGAAACTCCAGCAATACTTGACCTGCTTGCAACGCTTGGCAGTGTCCATTATCAGTTAACTGGACTAAGTGGTTGGGTGTGTATCTGTTAACAGACTTGTCACAGTTGCCTTCAGATTCCCCATGTCTAACTATTAGAATATACTTTATTGTTTTTCATGTTAGTAACGGAGACAAAAAAATCAATCTAGTTCACAAAATATCGACATACTTTTGGTTTTCCCATGATCTTTCAAGTGTTAAGGTTGATTTCTGAAAAAGGTGTATAACTGTTTATTACAAAAAGTTGAGATACTACTGGCTCTTTTTTTTTTTCGGGGTTTGGTAATCTTTTTTTGTTGGTGATATACTCTCTCCCCCATTAAATTTGCGATGCTGACTAGCTGGAAATAATAATATACCGATAAATCCTTTCTTCCGGAGTAGAGCCAAATATCTTTCCAAAATAAACACTAATATACATTTATGAACCTACCTATATGCTCATCTATTCACTAGCAGTCAACTTCCTTTCAATAGCAAAACTCTTTGTTAATTCCTCATCACATTTCTTTAAAATATCATCAGCTAAAACATCAATAGCACTACTGTACAACATATTATTATATCTTGAAGGTTCATTTGGCAATTTGAAAATAGTTTTCCATTCTTCTGTATCTAATTCCTTTTCACCTTTCTTTGCTCTTTCCAAGTTTTCCAATTTTCTTTGTTGTTTCCATTGTTGTATCTTTGATTGTTCCTTTTGATATTGTCTTTGGTAGTAGTTGAAATTATTTTGATCGTAGTTGAATGAGTCGACTTGTCCAGATAATGATTCTAACAATTGACCAGTGGCGTTCTGGTTTGATAAAAGATTGAGAACATCTAATTCGGATTCAGTGGATGGTTTCAATGATAAGCTTGACAAATACACATCCACCAATTTTTGGTTAGATATTTCCAAGTTCAATTCTTCAAAAATATTCAAATATGAAATTTTGTTGGATTCCAAATCCTTTGATTTCCATTTCCCATCTACATAGGCATTCATAAACCCAGTAGATAATCTTAATGCCTTGATGGATACTTCTTGTCCAACACTTGATAAGTTGTTAATCAAAATAAATGCATTGGAGTTGATTAATTGTTGTTGAGCCAAACCTTCAATTAATTGGTTGGTGACAAAGTTCCCTGATACTGTAGATTGAAACCATCCCAAAAATTCGATACCATAGCCTAATTTTTTGAAATTTTCTAACAAATCTTTTTGGTATTGACCCCCACTTCTTGATCTAAAGGATCCACCTTCATATTGATCAGGGTATGGGTATGGGAATCCATGAGTAACATCTATTAAACTTTCATCTTCAAATCCTAATAATGCACCAGAAAATAATTGTGGGTAATGTTCAGAAGTGTGTCTTAATAATGACAACAAAACGGATGATGAGATATGAACTGTGTTCAATGTAGCTGGGGTGTATTTTGATGCCATGGTTTTTATACGTGTTTACCAGGTTCTTTGACTTGAGGTGAAAATTTTTCTTCAGTGTGCTTTTTTTTCCAGGCCTAAATTCGATTCTTCTCACCTTCCAAAAAAATAGTGCCCTCAAAACCACCACCACTGTTAACAACACCCGCGAAAATTAAAAAATTCTTGATGAGTAACTAGAGAGAGAGGTAAAAAAAATTTTTTTTTTAACCACCATTGTTATCTTTGAAAATTCTCATTCACATTCTGCTCTTTTTTTTAAGACTCCTTCTCCATCTATCGCCCAACACCCACAATCATTATGTCTGAAGAAGTTGATAAAGTTGCCGAACAAGTTCAAAAAACCTATTTGGACGATGTCACCGGTGAACAAGTTTCCAAAACCGAATTAAAAAAAAGACAAAAACAAAGAGCAATTGAAGCTAAGAAAGCTGCTAAAGCTGCTGCCACTCCAGCCAAAACTACCACTAAAAAGAAAGATGAATTGGCTGATTTGAATCCAAATCAATTTTTCGAAATCAGATCTCGTCAAATTTCTGAATTAAGAGAGAAAAACAATGCTGATCCATCAGCTTTCAACCCATACCCTCACAAATTCAATGTTACCACCAAAATTCCAGAATTTGTTGAAAAATACGCCCATTTGCAAAGAGGGGAAACTTTGAAAGATGTCACTGTTTCCGTTAGTGGTAGAATAATGACCAAAAGAGAATCAGGATCCAAATTGAAATTCTACGTTTTAAAAGGTGATGGTGTTGAAGTTCAAATTATGGCCCAAGCTCAAGATGCTCCAAGTGTTGAAGCTTTCGAATCAATGCACGAAATTTTGAGAAGAGGTGACATTATCGGTGTTACTGGTTATCCAGGTAAAACTGCTCCAGCCAAAGGTGGTGAAGGTGAATTGTCCGTTTTCGCTACCAAAGTCCAATTATTGACTCCATGTTTGCACATGTTGCCAACTGAACATTATGGGTTCAAAGATCAAGAAGCTAGATACAGAAAACGTTACTTGGATTTGATTATGAACGATTCCAGTAGAGAACGTTTCAGAGTTAGATCCAAAATCATTCAGTACATCAGAAAATTCTTGGACAACAGAGATTTCGTTGAAGTTGAAACACCAATTTTGAATGTTATTGCCGGTGGGGCCACTGCCAAACCATTCACTACTCACCATAATGACTTGAATATGGAAATGTTCATGAGAATTGCTCCTGAATTGTTTTTGAAAGAATTGGTTGTTGGTGGTATGGACAGAGTTTACGAAATTGGTCGTCAATTTAGAAACGAAGGTATCGATATGACCCATAACCCTGAATTCACCACTTGTGAGTTCTATCAAGCTTATGCTGATGTTTACGACTTAATGGACATGACCGAATTGATGTTTTCCGAAATGGTTAAAGAAATCACTGGTGATTACGTTATCAAATACCACCCAGAAGGTCCATCAGGTAAAGAAATGACTTTGGATTTCTCCAGACCATGGAAGAGAGTCAACATGATTGAAGAATTGGAAAAAGTATACAATGTTAAATTCCCAGCTGGTGATCAATTGCACACTGCTGAAACTGGGGAATTCTTGAAAAAAGTCTTGAAAGACAACAACTTAGAATGTTCTCCACCATTGACCAACGCTAGAATGTTGGATAAATTAGTTGGTGAATTAGAAGATGCATCTATCAACCCAACCTTTATTTTCGGTCATCCACAAATGATGTCGCCATTAGCCAAGAAAGATAGAAACATTCCTGGTTTGTGTGAAAGATTCGAAGTTTTTGTCGCCACTAAAGAAATCTGTAATGCTTACACAGAATTGAATGATCCATTTGATCAAAGAGCTAGATTTGAAGAACAAGCCAGACAAAAAGCCCAAGGTGATGATGAAGCTCAAATGGTTGATGAAACTTTCTGTAACGCTTTAGAATATGGTTTACCACCAACTGCCGGTTGGGGTTGTGGTATTGATAGATTGGCAATGTTTTTGACCGACTCTAACACCATTAGAGAAGTATTATTGTTCCCAACTTTGAAACCAGATGCTTTGGTCTTGAAAGGTGAAGAACCATTAAAAGATGAAAACTAAATATAGTAATAAAATTAATCTAGATTATATTCTATAATACATATACACCTTATCGTCTATGCAAATCTCCTCTGCGCTTCATTTCCAATGCCTTTTTATATGGTGGGGCTGTTGGTTTTTGCACCGGATCTAACGTTAGAGTGCTTAAATCTAAACTGTAGGTAGCGTCTGAATCTATATCGTTAATGTCACCACATGCAATAAATGGAGCAATCTTTCTTTCCTCTTCAGAGTATTCTAATATTTGTGTTGTCGTTTGTTTCCCAATATCAGCTCCTTCGAAAAACTCTTCGGTTGATTTAGTGAGATCCAATGTTGGTTTCCAACCTGGACGTGGTTTATATCCAAGGCATACAATAAAGGCTTCTAGTGATGTTCCTCTACTGGACCTTGGTTTGGCACATATCACTTTGTCAAATAAATAGCTCAATTGGCTGTACAACAAATCAATGTCACGACCTCGAAAAATTTTAGCAACAAAACTACCCCCTGGTTTCAACAAACATGTTGTCAATTGTAATGCAGATAAGATTAATTGAGATTGGATATATTCGTCCAAATCATGCAATCCAGTAACATCAGGAGCACCATCGCTGCAAACAAAATCAGCGGGTTCACCACCAAAACAATCTCGTATTCTTTGCAAAGTCTTTGGATGGGTAATATCTGCTTGAATGGTGGTAACACCATCTATGGGAGTCATAGGCTGTAAATCAACAGCAACAATAGTTGAATCTGGACCCAATTTTTGAGATAAGACTTGTGACCAAGATCCCGGTGCAGCACAAAGATCAACTACTCGAGTAATGTCTTTAAAAAGATTGAATTCTTCATTCAATTGTAATAGTTTAAAAGCCGATCTTGCTCTCCAACCTTCTTCTTTAGCTCGTCTATAGTATAAGTCACGTTTGTCCTTGCTGGCTTTCCCCATAATTATAAACTTGCAACCTGGTTTGATGAGATGATAAAAAGAGAAAAAAAAAAAATTATCGTGCAACTATTCTTGAAAAATTTGTAAACCAATACTCTCAGAGGAAAAAGAGCCAAAAAAAAAAAATTTTTCTTAACCAGAAATTGTATTCCTCAACAACTGCAAACCTACCAATCAAATTCACCTTCCACAATGCTCAGAATAGGTTATAGAGGCTTTTCTACACGTAGCCGTGTTTTCAAATTATCACCACAGGAATATGTGAACCAAGTGCAACAAGAAAAAATTGAAAATGAACAATTTAAACAAGCATTATCTCAAGATCAATTAGAATATAATCCAAAGATATTGAGTTCTCACAAGTTGACTAAAAATAGACCAATACCAATAAATGTTGAATTATTAAAATACAAACCATTAAGATTGCCAAAGACCCATGGAGATGAAGTGGCAACCTTGACTATAAGAGGATATGATGAAGACAATTTAATCAGAGTAGGTGAATTTGCTTTAAGAACAGCTTATTACATGGGTATACCAATGTCTCCATTAATGGCTTTGAAAACTGAGAAAAGATTGTACACGGTGATTAAATCACCATTCGCTCAAGCAAAGACAAAACAAAATTTCCACAGAGTCACCTATAAGAAGAAATTAGTGGCTTATGATGCCAATCCTGAAATAATTGATTTGTGGTTGTCATATATAAACAAGAATAAGTTTACCGATGTGGAGTACAAGGCTACTGTTTCTTCTTACGAGTCCTTAAATTATCACGAAGAATTAAAATCATTAAAAGAGTTCAACTTACCAGATGCTTATGAAGGTATTGAAGATCCTGTGGCTAAGAAAGTCCAAGAATTACTTAAATCTAAGTCATTCAAAAAACATTTGTAAAATCTCAGCGCAATCGCTAGTAGATAACATCCATGTATATATATATATATATAAGACGATATGTATTTGATTATCCATATATATCCCAACCTTCTTCTTCTTCCTCGGAATCTTCTTCTTGGGCCTTTTTTATTTCTTCATCTATTATTTTCCTTCTATTAGCTTCTACCTCTAAGATATTGGTTCGACACATTGGACAAGTGGAATTCATTTGCAACCACGGCCCAACACATTCCAAATCAAAAATATGATTGACTCCATGACCACAAGGCAATCTGACAATCAATGGATGCTTATCATCTTTGAATCGATTTGTACAAATTGGACAAGATGCGTCTTTATCAGTAATTTGTTTTACTGGAATACGTTCCAAAGTATCCAAGTATTCGTCAGTGACCCCCTTCGATGTCTTTTGTTCACCAAGCAGATCCATGAGTGATTGAGCAAGTGTTGATCCTTCTGATTCACTCAATTGTCGCAATGCTGATGCTATGGCTTCTTCGTTAGATGCAGATAACATAAATGTGGTTGACTCACGATCACTACGATGCAAGAATGAATCAATTAACGAGGATAACGTCTCATGTTGCCTGCCACGTTCTCGTTGGGGAGTAGGAGTAATGTTATGTTCGTCTGGATAAATATTTGAAAAGATTCAAGTTTTGTTAGTAATAATATAATCACAAATGTTGGTGGGTACTATGTTACTAACCTTCGTAAGTTGACATATCTGATGGCAAAAGTAACAATGTTGGAAATAATCTCAATGTCGCAATGCTCTTTAGAGAGAAATGAAACAAAAAAAAAAGTAAGTTCAAAGAAAGTATAGATTGGTAGTGTGACAGTTACTACTCTGGTGCAAGTTCTTTCATGTTACAGCAAGCGTGATAGAAACATGACAACATTTCATGAAATCTGTAAGTTCAAGTAGAAAATAAAAACAATGGTTCTTGTCCCAAGACCTCCTCAGTTGGCTTTATGTTTACGAATCTTATACGACGAGAGTATAAACACGGACTTGTTCTTCCTCCATTTAGCAAAAAAAAAAAAAAACTTAGCGTTTATTCAATATACGTTCTATAAATGATATTCCTTTATTTGTGGCCCATACTACGTCTCTCCTCTTCTTCACTCACAGTGCTAACTCTTGAAAAATAATCTGATCTGGTTACATTTGGTCTATTTAGATATAACGGCGTCATTGGAGGTTCTTCAAGTGGTGTTTGTACTGGTCGTATAACAGGCTCGTCGCCTATTCGATTCATGGATTTAGGTGGTGACGACAACCAAAACCGTGATGGAGAGCTTCCAAGTGATATAGGAGCTAGATTCGGAGAGTCCGGAGTTGGTTGTTGCTGTATTGGAATGAATCTGGATGTTGAAAACGAATGTGTATAATCTGCTGGTGAAGTCGTTACTTTCTGGTTATGGTAAGGTTGCATTCTCTGTAGATGTTGTAGATTTGTGTAAGAAGTTGTTGTTGAGTTTCTTAGTGAAGGTGACTGGTTCAAAGAAAGTAGCGATATAGTTGAACTAGAAGGTATTAATCTACCGTCAACCTCTTTCCCGACAGAAGTAGCTAAAAGCTCGGGTTCTGGATGGTCCACGTAATGTTGATTCTCATCTCCGAAGGGCCTATGCGTTAAAGGTAGTATATCTTTAGGTGAACTTGACATTACTTATTGAAAGGTTTAAATAGTAATGAAAAAGTTGATTTATTGATTTATTTTGGTATAAAAAAATTTTTTCCTTTAAATCTTTTCTTTTCTTGGTGTATAATAATTTAATATTATATATATATATAATTCCTTTTTTTTGCTGTTATTGTTTGTTATTGCTTTTAGGTGTCGTTTTATTCTTGTATTATCGGCAGGAAAAGCGACAAAAGAAAAAAAAAATTACTACAAGTCTCCTTACAAATAAAAACAAAATAAGTACAATCAGCGGGATAATTTAGTCGTAACGGGAATGATATTGGATGAAATTCTACCACCATTACACTTTTAACTATGAAATTCTATTGTATTCATATAATACAATGTTTCAAAGACTACTTATCCATTAATGGTAATAGGAAAAAAAAAATTTTATTTGCTCTTGAAAACAAAAGATAACTTATATGCAGTAATCATACTATAATTATTATTGTGTTTAGGCTACATTCTATTATCTATCAACTAATATTATGTTTGTTTTGTGTCACTTCCTTTATAGAATTGCATAATCTTTGAGATTTCTCCACCAATCGGACAATTATTCATCGGAACAGGTAAACTAATAAATAGGAGATGATGCCAATCGCTTTCTTTAATGGGGCTTTCCTGTGGCTCAATTTATTTTAATTACCCCACTATTATCACTCGCACTTTAAAGCTTGTAATCTAATCGAATCTATCATTATTTAATATCTATACAAATTTTATAAAGCATGTGGATCTAGCATTGCTCTCGTCCCTAATGCACCAATGAGTGTGTCAAAAACATAAAAGAAAACAAAACTTGAAACCCGTTCCAAAGATTAGTATTCACCCGGATCAGTAGGATCTATTTTGAATATTTTATCGGGATTAAGTATTCTGTTCGGATCGACTGCAAGTTTGATTTTTCTCATGAGATCTATTGTATCTGACCCCAATTCTAATTGTAAAAAGTTACGCTTGGCATTACCGACCCCATGCTCACCAGTGCATGTCCCTTCATTTTGCAACCCTAACTCGATCATTTTATTAACCAATTGCTCAACTTCAGCTCTTTGTTCATGTTTGTAGAAAATGTCTGCATGAAAATTTCCATCACCAGCATGTGCCAAAATAATTGACTGAAATGGGGACGCTTTAATCAAGGAGTTGATTTCATTAAGCACTTTGGATAATTTGGACAACGGCACTGCAATGTCGGTCACCCAGATCCTAACGTCTTCGTCAATTTCATTCTTTCCATAATTAATCATTGCATAAAAAGCATTTTTACGTGCAGAAAACAATTCTTCCTGTTCTTGCTTATTTTGAGCAAAGACAAACGCATTGGCATGATTCGCTTGCATAATTTGTTGCAAAATATTCACATTCTCTTTGACAACGGTTTCGTTTATACCACCAATCTTGAAGAAAATAGTGGGACATTCCAACCAGTCTCTTGTAGTATAACCACTATAATTCAAACAATGCATCATATCTTTATCCAAAAGTTCAATGGCAGTGGGCTGGATTCCTGATCGGAAAACCTGAGCTACAGCGTTGGTAGAGTCCAAAATCAGTGGGAACTGCACAACAACAACTGTTTCCAGTTTTGGAATAGGATAAACTTTACATACTGCTTCAGTAACTATTCCCAAAGTACCTTCACTTCCAACAAACAAGTTGGTCAAATTATACCCAGCACTAGATTTTCTTGGTCTATTTCTTGTTTTTATTATGGTTCCATCCGGTAAGACTGCAGTTACTGATATAACGTTTGCAGACATAGCACCATATCTCGAGGCATTAATCCCCGAAGCATTTGTCCCAATCATTCCAGAAATCAAACCATTATGTCCGCAATCAGTACCAAACATCAACCCATATGGTTCTAGAACTTGATTTAAATCCTGCCAATTAACACCCGCCTGAACAACAACATCGAGATCATTATCATTGATTGCCAAAATTTTATTTAGCTTTGAGGTATCTATAACGACCCCTCGACGTGTTGAGTGGAAATGTCCCTCCAATGAAGTACCTCCACTGAATGGAACAACCGGGACTTTATACTCATTAAGAATTTTCAATGCTTGCGAAACTTGTTCAGTAGAATCTGGATAAATAATGAACTGTGGTACTTCGTTTGGTAATGGTTTATGGGTAGTGAAATCATTCCCAGTATGATGATCAATTTCTGGTTTGCTGTTGACTACTGAAATACCCAATTGTTGTATTTTCGACATAATATTGGGGATCTCCAGTTCAGGACAATATTGCGGTGGCTTTAATGAACTCAACTTGGCTGTCGATCCCAATGGAAGTAATGATTGGCCAGTGCTCGATGCTTGTCCATATCTATAAGCAAAAAATGACGTCGAAGCAACGGTAACTACACCAGTGACAAGCCTTGATGAGGTCGAACTTAACAACCTTTTCCACATTGTACTTGGGTTTGAGAATATACGTTAAAATTACTATACTGGTCCAGTTTTTTCACCAACAATATTAGCGCGGTTAGATTTTTTTTTTTCAGTATCACGCAATCGAGGTACAAAATTGATAAACTCAGTTATGTGCATAATGACTCAGCCAAAGCCAGCAGTTTGATTTGTAGAGTACAAAACCCAATCCCACAACGGCAAACTTGCCTTGGTGAAAAGAACCTCAATTCCTTTTGAGAGATGTTTTATTGTATTCAGATCTTTCTCTACATGTCTTAAGTAATAATGACTAGCCAACTAAGTACGGAATAAAAGAGCCCCACAGGATACATAGCCAAAGCCACTCTGCCTGGGAACACACCGGAACATTTAACGCTCATAACACCTGCGTAGATACTCCAAGCATTCAATACCAACATTATTAGAAGTCGTATCCATCTCCAATGAATTAACAAAGTACATATAACTTCGCCAATAACTATAGGAAACATCGAATAACCTATTGCACTGATTGCTGATAAAAACGAAATTGTGCCACCCAATAATTGCACATTCAATCCTATAACGAAATAAAATATCCAAATAAATGCAAACGACCCACTAAACACTTCGGTTGATTGGGATTCATTGGTAAATGCCAAAACAATAGCAAAAACAAGTGAAAAAATAAGTGGTCCCCATAAATCCCAATCTAAATTATCTTGACTTATCAAATCATTACTAGATATCCCAGTGGTTTGTTCAGTATTGTCATCTACTCCACCACCAGGAAGTATATTTCCTAAACGCTCGGGAATGTGTATTCCGTTGGAATTGGCAAAACTAACGAACCGGGATTGCTGTTTCTTGGCCAATTGTGCTAATTGCATGGGCCATATAACTATAGCCAATCTTTTACCAATTTGCAATAAATCTCTTTTCAAAGTTACCCACACTGGCTCATCTAATGTATCACCACCAGAATACTGACGTTCCTTTATTTTCACATTCACAGGTAATTGGCCACTTGAATTTCCAAATGTTGATGACAAATCAACTTTAGGAAGAAAATTGAACGGTGAAAATGGTGATGCGCCACCTTGATTGTTTCTTGGAGCATTTGGGGTTTCCAGGTCATCTGGTATAATGAATTCATCAATATCAGGAGTCACGTGGTTTGAGGATGACATGATGATGGTTTAGGGTGATGATATTGGTGACGTTGATGGTGTTAGTGGTGTTGTGTTAATATCTATTTTAGAGCAAAAAAAAAAATAACAGTGTGGTGCTTTCCTTTTTCTAAAATGCATAATTCAACAAGGTCGTGCGCTTTACCAAATCACATTCTACGTAGTAAATAATCTTTAACTTCAACAAAATGTGTCTAATTAAAATTATATATATGTAGAGACTTTTAATAATGTTCTAATACGTAAAATAGTAATTAGCTTAATCATCAAAGTTGTTGAAAGCTGGGTTACAAGTTCTGACAACACCATCTTTTTCAGACAATTTGTTCAATGTTTCGAAATCTTCTGAAGGTAAAGTGAATGTTTTCAAGTTAGAAATAACTCTTGATTCGGTGACGGATTTAGGCAAAACCACAGTCTTTCTTTGAATTGCCCAAGATACCAAAACTTGAGCTGGTTCAACACCATTCTTTTCAGCGATTTTAACGATGGTTTCGTTCTTGAATAATGGAGAGTTTGTAGAACCCAATGGTGAATAAGCTTCCAAAACGATACCTTTTTCTTTCAAATAATCATACAATTCAGGCTGAGTCAACAATGGGTGAGCTTCAATTTGGTTGACAGCAGGAACAACATCGACACCTTCCGAAGACAATAACCTTTCCAATTTCTTTTTGGTGAAATTAGAAACACCAATTGCTCTGATTTTCTTGCTGTTCTTATAAACTTTTTGTAAACCTCTATAAGTATCAACATAATCAAAATCAGTATATGGTTTATTAGTTGACTTGTCAATTGAAGCTGGCCAATGGATCAAGTACAAGTCAACATAGTTAAGACCCAATTTTTTCAATGAAGTCTCTAAGGCTTCTTCAATATTTTTATGGTCAGCATTCCACAATTTAGTAGTAACAAACAATTCTTCTCTTGGAACTCCAGAGTCCTTGATGGCTTTACCGACTTGTTCTTCATTTCCATAAATTGCAGCGGTATCAATGTGCTTGTATCCGTTCTTAAGAGCTGCTAAGACGGCTCTGTAAGCTTCGTCTTCATTGGTTGCTTGCCAAGTACCTAATCCAACAGCTGGGATTTTGTTTCCATTGTTTAAAGTGAAATAATCAGTGTTAACTTGCAATTGAGCTGGCATCTTTTCTTGTTTATATAATAGGTAGTTAATTATAGGAAAAGGGGAAAAAAAAGAAATGTTTATTAATCAGGAACTTTTTGCCAAGGAATTTTTCGGCTGTTTATATAGATCTGGGAAGTCCAGTTGTCTATGATTTTGGGGGAATAGGCAAAAGTGGGGGGCAAGCCACAATAGCAAACGGACAAATTGCCATACAATACACAAAATTAACAATGCCATTGATGACAAATTACATCATCCGATTCCAATATTATGACTGGTTGCGGCATTAAATAGAAATAATGTAGAGAAAATACAACGCCAAAAGGCATACCACTGAAAGGCAACTCATTATCCAAAGTAGGTTTTATTATATATTTTTGTTTACACGGTTCTCTAGCAAAAAAAGACAAGTCCCACACTCAATAATCAATAGCAAGTTCACAAAACCTAACAATTAATCTTGGAAATTCTTGAAAGGGTTAATGATTCGAGTGATACCCTCTTTTTCAGATAACTTGTTTAAAGTATCAAAATCCTCTGCAGATAATTCGAATGTTTTCAAATTTGACACAAGTCTTGATTCGGTGACTGATTTTGGCAAAACTACTGTTTTTCTTTGAACAGCCCATGAAATCAAAACTTGAGCAGGATCAACTCCATTCTTGTCGGCAATTTCAACTATTGTTTTATTTTTAATCAATGGAGAACTGCTCGTACCCAATGGAGAATAAGCCTCTAATGTAATTCCCTTTTCTTTTAAGTACTCATACAATTCCGGTTGAGGCAATAATGGATGTGCTTCAACTTGATTAACAGCCGGTACAACATCAACCCCATCAGCAGATAACAATCTTTCTAATTGACTCTTAGTGAAATTAGAGACTCCAATTGATTTGATTTTGGTTGTGGTTTTATAGATTTTCTGCAACTCTTTATAAGTATCAACGTAGTCATAGTCCGGGTATGGTTCTTTAGTTGTTTTATCAATAGACACTGGCCAATGAACTAAATACAAATCAACATAATCAAGACCCAACTTCTTCAATGATGTTTCTAAAGCTTGCTCAACATTTTTGTGGTCATTGTTCCATACTTTCGTGGTAATAAATAATTCTTCTCTTGGAATTCCAGACTCCTTAATTGCTTGACCGACTTGTTCTTCATTCTTGTAAATCGTGGCGGTATCAATGTGTCTATATCCAAGTTTGAGTGCTGTCAAAAATGCATCTTTATTGGATTCCCAAGTACCTAATCCAATGACTGGAATTTTGTTGCCATTATTCAAAGCAATGCGGTCGTTGTTGGTCTTTAATTGGGCGGACATAGTTTAGTGGTGATGTGTGAAGAAACAAATTTGAAAAACTGATTGAATTTAGCAGCAACTACAGAAAATATTGGTGATTTATATAATATAAGACGAGTAACTTTTTTTCGTCCTGGGTTTGGGGAGCCACAATACACACACAGACAAAAATGGTGGTGGCTTTTGAAAAAAACCATCAATGTAGTGTTGTTACATGTAATATAATTGAAGAAATTCTTTTGAGAGTTTTATAAGCTTTGACACGGAGGTTGTTTTCCTCAATCATATTTGTAAACGTTCCTTAAATATGTGGCATCGACGAATGAAGAAGAAACATTAAGAAATGTGGCGGTATATAAAAACAAGCAATTTAAAGTTTATTCTATGCGGAAGAACTGTAAACCCCGATTCGAGCATTCTTTTAGTAATCAGAATTTACAAAACCAGCACATATAATTAGCCTATTCAACCAATATAACGTGAATATACACCCCTATATTATTATCTTTTTAATCCTGTTAACAATCCAAATATTCCACGCTTTTTACTACTAGATTTAATAGATGACGCGGAGCTTGAATCTTGGTCTTCATTTCTATTTGTGGGAGTTCTAGAAAGCATAGTTTGTTGTAATTTACCTCTAAAACTTTTATCAGAAGTCAGTTTTTCCATTGGTGTGACGTCTGTCATTGATCTAAGCGCTTTAAAGCTTGTATGCGATGCAATACGGGAGAGTGAAGATGTACTCTTTGTTAGTTTTGGTAATTGTGCTTCTGGCAACTGTTGCTGCGGTAGCCTTGGAGAAGGTACACCTGAGATTGAAGGTGAAGGTGAAGGTGTCACTGTTGATACTGTAGGTATTATTGGTGACAGCTTCAGTTGCAATTGCAGTTCCTTTAACTGATTGGCTGACTTCATTGCCAAATTACGGGAGCCACTTGGCATTTGAGTCAATTGGTACTCAATATCCGCCATTTCCTTTTCAATGTCAGCTTTACATTTACGAAACTTTGCTGTCATGGCTTTCAAGTTAGATGTTCTTAGAAGCATTTTCATATCAGTTACTAATGTTGCAGTTTCAAAAATTAAATCGATGGCATAATCTGAAGGGGCATCTGAAGCAACTAACTCGTCCAACGTAATCAAATTTTCATGGTCCTCTCCCTCAACAATCAGATGGACTTGATGGTCATTTTGTTCTTCTTCTAGCTTTTCAATGGCCGCCAAACCTTGTCTATCAAAAATAGATTTGGATCTGGGCCCTATAGTGGGCAACGACTTATCTTTTGCTTCCAAATAAACTAATCCATACTCTTTGTCAACCTCGTCTTCTTCACTTGTTGAGCCAGTTCTAGATTCGTCCTCATCATCTTTACTAACTATCTCTTCTTGTTTTTCTCCTTCTTCCAAAACACTTTCTGCTGTAGTAGAACCTTCTTTTCGTATCGAAGCATTTCGCAGATTATTACTTGTAACCGATTTCTTTTTCAAAGACATTGCGACACTATCTGCATGAATTTTCGAAGCTTTTTTCAACAATGTAATATCAAGGTAGCCATCATCGACAGTATCCAAGAACCCATCATACTCGTCCATTGGGAATTCATAATTAGAATCAATGGGGATATTTGCACCACGTAGTAATTTAAAATACCGTGCTTTCAATTTACGTGCTTCACCAATAATATAGGCTTCTTTCTTCCCAATAACACCAAACAAAATCTCACTTATCAAATCATAAAGTAATGGCACACGGTAGAATTTGGATATCAATAAATTGTCCATCAATGTAGGTGCTAGTAACCATTTGTTCCCAATTTGTCCCGTATATAAATATTCACAGAATGCTTTGACTGTCAAAGTCATGAATGGAATATAAAGTTTTCTTGGAATTAAAGAAGGTTCCATTCTGAAATTCTCACTGTCAATATTATCAAAATTCAAAAGTGCATTGTCAAACATACTTATTGGATTTTTATTGAACTCTTGGAAACCAATAGAGCTCTCGTCAGAATCTGGATTCTCGCCAGGTACACTGCTCACTTTTGCCATTGACGATTTTCCTGATGAAAATGAATCGAGTGAGCTTTCAATGGTTCCGTCATTCATATCATAAGACTTTTTCCTCAAATTGGAGGGTGGTTTGCCATAGTTTGCCTTCAAACTCGGAAATGGTGAGCTAAATAAATCAGCTGAGCCTCCACTTGGGCCAGACATGGAAGGTCGGGGAGAAGAAAACGGTGACTCGCGTGGGGATTTTGACACGGGAATATTTCTTAAAACTGTTAATGTGTGTATCAACGATGATCTTGGGGAGCTATGGTCTTGTGAGTTTTTCCGAGATGCGCTCCTATATGATACTGGAGCTGCTGGAACCGCAGGTATTTGTTCGTCTGGCAAAGGTAATTGGGGCGGTATATCTTGCAAATGGGAAGTTAATAAAGAGCTTGAATTAGATTGAAAGGAGCTTGTAGAGTTTTTCCTGGGCATTACATGATGGGGATCTATTGCCGTTGAAACGGATGAACCACCCGTTTTCCTGTCCTTGCTGCAATCAGACCCTTCCTCACGATTAACCGATTCGCTTGAATCTTGAAATGGTAATCTGAACTGTGGAACATCCTTCTGAGGTTTATGTGCCGAGCTTAATCCCATTTTTTCCTTTTTGTCATGTTCACCCGACGATGAAGAAAGTAAGGATTCACTTAGGGATAATTTTAATTTGGGGATATCACTTGAGCTGGATTCGGAGTTGGAGGATTTTGATCTCAATCTTTGATTCTCGTCTAACCCAAGTGCTTGATCTGTTTCAAACTTATCTACAGCATTGATATATCCCTTGGCCAATAACAGAATAAAATGCTGTCCCCATCTCTCCATCAACACTGCTGACGACACTGGAATTCTGTCACCGTTACACGAGACCAACTCAATATCAGCAATTAAATCACCAATCCTGTTGAATGCATTCCTACCTAAAGTTATTGCTTCTGGTGGGAATACTGATCTTATTGTTGTGTATGTGGTTTTTGGGGCTGCATAATGAACGTAATCACTAAAACTCACAGCAGTCGGTGATTTGTCGCTCCCAAGCGACGAGAATGATTGTCTTCTCAGATTGGCCAATGGAACAGGAGCGTCTAACACACTTTCGGCCGTTTTGTCGCTGCTACTGTCTGTCAGATCCTCTGTTGTACTTTCAAGTGAAAGTTCGGCTTTCAACAAGCTGTCATTCTGACTCTTATTTCGGTGGTGTCTTTGTTCGCCATGAGAAACAAATGAACTAGTCCTATTATTTGACCGACCTTTTGACAATTCAGAACTGACTAGAATATTGGTGATGGGCAAGCTAACAGTCAACATAATACTGAAAAACCGGACACTACTAGTTGTTCTAGAAGTCATACTGTTACCAATTAAAATAACCTTATGATGAGATTGCCATGCAAATCCGCCCCAAAATCTATGACTGCCGTATTCATGGCTACAGAAAATGTTTAATCGCGACCATTTGCCTGTAGGTCTATTGTAAACAAAAATTGAGATCTCGTATTCATCAGGTAGAAACCCAGTTAGCACAACATTTTGACCAAACAAACCTGCAGTTGGATATCTTAGATTATAAGGGATGATCAGTTGTTTTAATTTTGCGACCCGTGAATTTTTGTGAAGACGTAATACTTTACCACCTTTTATTTCCCTTTTCCCTACTTTAAATGAAACCAAGGAGTTTTGACAATCTCCGGTTTGTCGAGTTGGGCCATACACTACAATACTCTCATGATGGTTGCTAGGATTTTTGTTCTGTTTTCGGTTTGGTGTGTCGGCATCATCGGTGATGCTCAAGATAGCATTTCTTGTTTGATCGACATTCAAGAAATGTTCTGGGTTTGAAACAAATTCGTTCAATCCAGTTTCTTTGTCCTTTGTGTCGTCTCCAGTAGTGGCTACTAAACGGAAAGGTTGTGATCCCACATATCTTTTCTCCACCAAGTCAAAAATAGAATTGTCGTAAATTTCATTGGATTGTTTATCTTTACCTCCGGCAATAAATAATCCAAAATGGTCTTTTCTGTTTGCAAAGGATAAGCTGGAAATAACAGTCAATTTATGGTTAAAACGTGGAGATGGCACAGCATCGTCTAGTTCATAATTTGATCCATCATCTAGTAATGTCCATTTCTTAAGTTCCAAATCAAATTCCCATAAGTCATTGCATGGAACTAATGTTGGGTCTTCGTCATTTTCTTGCAGTAGAGCCAATCCACCAAATAGATATAGACAATTGTTGAATGCACAAATCTGATGCAATAATCTAGGTTTTGGTCGTATTTCTAATTCTTCAAGGACGACACGAGACCAGTTTCTTTCTATTAAACTTAAGTAAAAGAGCTCCCCGGACAAGTATTTTTCGACAGTTTTATATTTTGATGCTGATATATTAATTCGATTGTAAAAAATCTCATTTAGTTCAGGGATGGTGTAGTTGAGTAGTTCTAAACCTATTGTTAATCCTCCATGGACAAAGATTAATGAGTTGTATAATGTAGATGCTGAGCCTGTTCTAACATTCAAATTCAATCGATCATCCTTTTCGGTGGGGGGTAATTGTAGACTGTAACAGGCGCTTGCTGTAGGTATTAACGTAGACATGATATTGTGAAAATCTTTGCAAACTTCTACGTCAAGCCAATAACTTGTGCCTTAAGATCTGATAAAATCAATCCAAACAAAAAGTGAGGGCGTGAGGGGTGAAAACAAGTTCTTTCTTCAAGATGTTTTCCGTTATTATATTGGATGAATTTATGAAACTATGCTAGACAAAATTGGGACACTTGATAAGTTTTTTTTTTGTCTGTCTCATTTCTAGATTTGCTACAAATGTGAACTGCTATTATATAACCCACAAGTCTTAGTGGTTAAAAAGTCTCAAGAGAAAAAAAAATAATACTAAGAACAATACAAGTTGAGAAAACAAAGAGAGGATATGGGAGGAGGAAGCAAAAATATCACAGCCTATTCTAATATATTATTCTTAACATCTCGTTATAATACTGACACATTCAGAGACTGTATTAGTATTGTGTTAGGAGTTATCTAGAGTTTGTTGGGTTTTAGTTTGCAGATCATTAGTTGTTGACTCTTTAATTTGTGTCTAGTTTCCAAGAGATCAAGTTTAGGTACAAAAAGAAGGGGGGATTGGAGGTGGGGAGTAACAAGAAAGAACCTGGATTTAACGGATTAAATGCAATACACCCAAGTTAGGTCAACACTTTTATGACATTAAATCACACTATGCCTCACAATAGAAATTTGCTTTTGGTTTTTTATCTAAGCAATGAGTATGAACGCCTTGGTGTTGTTTGTTTATTCTTCTTCTCTCTCTCTCTTCGTGTCTTTTTCTCTTTATTATGTTATCAATTGTTAAGAAATTAGGGGGCACTAAAACTTTTCTATTACAATCTGGCATCGGTCTCTATCGATTATCTCTATCTAGTCAAAGATTATACGTCCAGATGTAGAATACGGAAAGAAAGGGAAGCTTGCAGTATTGACAAGATTAGCGTAAATTTCGAGATAAATTGGTAAGAAAACTGAATAAAAATTGTTTCTCGCAGATAACAGAATAAAACCAATGCACCTTTACTTCATCTCATGCTATTACTACAATCACAAATTATTACCAATGGGCTAATTCCTTAGTCTAAACTTATCGGCTCTTTAACACAATTCAAAGTGTACATTCATTTGTTGAGATTTAGATACAACAAATATAGAGAACGTGTGATGAAGATGGGCTTGGGTATGATTCAGTTTTTCCAGTGATAAAGAGATGCCCAAATAGGCAGGTCAATGGACTAATCGAGAAAGCATTTAATCTAAGGTGTCCAAAATCGAATTTTTGATTTTATTGACCCTAATTTAAATGTTGAGTGAAATCTTGTAAGCGACTCTTCCACAAAGAAGAAACCACTTTAGCTCAATCATTACGAAGAATGTCAAATCCTTCTCATAGAAATGTTAAATCCACATATTAGATAAAGTAATTAATATCCAGAGTATTCTGGAATTCACTCAGTAGACAACATTAGTTGAAAAGAAGAATCTATTCAGGAAATTTCTTCACCAAACTTAGTTTTTGTGGCACCAATCCTCATTCTAATAACAAGAAAAAAAAAAAGATAACCACAGAGAACTCGTCATTCCTTCAACAGACCATATTTTAAATAATAATTGACAAAGATCCCTGTATTTTAAAAGGGATGTATTATTATTATTATAACAGTTTAACTTTAGGCTTTTACTTCTTCAGTTTCATCTATATCAATTACAATTGAAGTCAATTTGGTTGAACATATGTATTGTATCACAACAACAAGATTTTTCGTCACAAATTTGAAATTGTTGATATAGTCCAGATTTTAAATAGTTTTGGCATATAGTTTCACCGAGCTCTACGGGTTTGCACTTTAAAAACAACTAATAGTGCCAAAAGTATTTGTCTAATCTATTTTTGAGTTTCTTATAGAATTTCATTTGTTTAGTCAGGAATTCTTCCAATTTTTCTTCTCCGTGTTTCTCTCTTATTGTTCGCCTTTCTTCCTGCACACCCCCTCTTTTTTTTTATTTTGCTTGCTTTGTCGTCCATACTCCCTTTTTGGGCCATTTCATCATCAATTTTCAACGTACATTGACACACAGTTTAGTTATCCACACAAATTTCATTGCTATCATTTACTACTACCACTATAGTTTTATATTGCTCATTATTTCTTTCCCAATTTCTCCCATTCCTTTCATTTCTTTTTCTTTTATTCTTTTTTTTATACTTCAATTATATTTTTCTGTTAACTTTTTTTGTTTTTATCTTTACAATTAATTCGTTAAATTAATCACTGGTTGCTAATATGTCCGAAACAAAAGAAGCTCCCAAACCAACCAAGCAAGAATCCCAAGGCATATTGAAGAAATTGACCAGTGGAGATACTTGGGTATCTCCATTTAGATCACAAGCTTCTGAAGAGGACCCTAAAAAGAAAATCAATTTGTACAAGCAATTCAAAGAATCAAACAAAATTGAACATATTAAAGTTCCTGTTAAGTTTTCTTACCACCCAACTTTAGAAGCCGAAGCCAAAAAGAAGAAGGCAGCTGAGGCTGAAGCAAAAAAGGCCAAAGAAACCAAAGCAACAGTTACAAGCACTGAAGCCAAGGATGCCAAAGAAGAAACAGAAACAAAGGCCGAAAAAGTTGAGGAAAAACTCGAGACTGATGCTAAAGAGCCATTGATTGAAGATGAGACCAAGGAAGAAGCAAAAGTTGATACTGAAGCCAAGGAACCATTGATTGAAGACGAAGACAAACAAGAACCGGCCAACGAAGCCGAGGAAAAAGAAGCTGAACTTGAAGACAAGGCCGAAGAAAAGCTTGTCACAGATCAACCAAAAGACGAAGAAATAGAAGTTGCTGAACCTAAAGAAGTCTCAGCTGCATCCGAGGTAGAAGAACAAAAACTTGAAAAAGATGCTGCTGAACCAGAAATTCAAGATGGAGAAGCACTCAAAGGCGATGACAACATTGAAAAACAAATCAAAGAAAACCCAATTGAACTAGTTGATCAGCCATCTCAGTTCAAGTATGAACCAGTTGAATTGCCAAATAAGGAAACTTTAGATAAATTGCAAGATAAGCCTGTATTATTGAAACATTATCAAGAATTGAATGCTATTGGCGTTGGATCTATTGCCAACAGAATCGAGGATCCAAACAAGGTTATTGAATTGGGTTCAGGATTAAGAATGACCCAACAACAATTGTTGGATATTGCTGCTAAAAGAGTTGCCCCAGTCATTACTAACATCAATGACGAAGTTTCCAAAACAAGACAAGAAGATGAAATCAAAAGACAACAGGGGTTGGACAACAAGGTCAAGAAGCATGAAAGTAAATTGCAATCCGATTTTGAAAAGTATCTTGGTAAAATTGGTAAGAAAAAGGACAAATTCAATAAAGAAATTGAAGAAAAGTTGGCTAATTTCGAAACTATGATTAAGAAATCAAACAACACTGCCATTGAGTTTGAAAAAACTACCAAAGGTGAAATTGAAACTGCCAATAAGGAATACGAAGAACGTGAAGCCAAAGCAGTAGAACAACATGCTACTGACAAGGAAACTATTGAGAAAAACCACGAAGAATTGTTAGCTACAAAGAAGCAAGAATTGGAAGATGCTAAAACTGGTCAAGAAACTGCTACTCAAGAAATTGAGGAATTGAAAGACAAGAAAACTGAATTAGATGACAAAAACTCTGAATTGGCTGACAAAATTGAGCAATTGACTGCCCAATTGAATACTGAACTTGCCAAGTTAGATGACTTGAAGGCTAACCACAAGGAACACCAAGATTCTATTGATGCCAACTTGACCAAGAAGAAAGAATTAGATGATAACTTGACAATCATCCGTAAAGATCTTTCTGATAAAAAGGAGAAGCACAAAGGTTTACTGGCAGAAGTTGGTGTTTTGGCTGGCTCTGCTGCTGCTTATGCTGCTCGATTAACCAGCTTGCACTCCGACAAAGAGGACAGAGCCAAGAGACTTGCTGAAGCCAAGGATAAACACGCTTCTTGGTTGAAAGAGAAGCGGGAATTGGCAGAACAAACTGCAAGAGATCATGAACGTAAGAGGTTAGAAGCAACTCATGAATACGAGACTCAAAAACACCTTGAAGAATTAGAAAGACAAAAACAGAAAGAAGAACTCGAAAGAAAAGAAAAAGAAGAGGCCGAAGAAAGAGAAAGACAAGCCAAGATTGAAGCTGAAGAGCGTGAAAGAAAGGAAAAAGAGGAAGCTGAAGAGAAGGCTAGACTTGAAAAAGAACAAGCAGAAAAGGAAGCCAAAGAGAAAGAGTTGAAAGAACAACAAGAAAAAGAAGAAGCTCAGAAGAAAAAAAATGATGTCGAGTACCAAGTCTCGCAAGCAATCTTGTCGAGAGAGACCGACCAAAAGAAGTTTGAAGAGGAGAGGGCCGAAAGTGAACGTATTTACAATGAACGTAAGGCCAAGGAAAAGGAAGAAACCGATAGATTGTTGAAAGAAATTGAAGACTTGAAAGCTGAAAAGGAGAAAGCTGCCGAGTTAGAAAGAGAAGAAGCAGAAAAAGTTGCACAAGCTAAATTGGCACAAATTGAAAAGTTGAAACAAGAACACGAAGCTAAAACCAAATTGTTCAACGATAAATTGGAATTTGAAAACTTACAAAAACAAAGATTAGAGGAGGAAGTTGCCAATTTGAAAAAGATTAGGGAATTGAGAGAAGAAAAGGCAAGATTAGCCAGCGAACAATACAAAGACCCAGAATTGGAAAGAGTCAAGAAATTGATTCAAGAAAGAGAATTGGAGGTGGACAAATTAACCAAAGTGATTGAGTTTGAAAAACCAGAACAGACATCATCTGAAGGTGGTCATTTTTTAGGAATTAGCAATGATAGTAAGTCTGGAGCCATTCCTGTTATTAAATCTAAGGATGTTGTTGTTGGCAACAATGAAAATTCTCATTCAAAGAGTGTAAACACTGGCAATGAAGCTAAAACAGAAAATGAAAGTGATGATAAGAAGAAAGATCATCATTATGGAGGAGCAGCTTTAGGAATCGCAGGAGGTATTTTAGCAGCTGCCGGAGCCGGAGCCTTGGCAGCCGGTAGTGCTGGAAAGAATGCTGTTTCAGGTATTGCTAGTGGTGTTTCAAATGCTGTTCCATCTGGTAATAAAGATGTGCAATTACCAAGTAATGGTAGTGGCACTCAAGGTAATACTACTACTTCTGCACCAGGTCAAAGTCAATCTCTGTCTCCCCTTGCAACTACTACTGAACCAAGTGGTTCTGCTGCAAGTATTCCTACTTCAAGCAATACCAGCACAATTTCTTCTAAAAAAAATGCTGCAAGTGTTACCCCTACTCCAGTTGAAGCGCAACGAACCAATAGTCTTAGTGACAAATTTAAAGGTTGGGGCAGAAAGTTAAGCAAGAAGGATAAATCCAAAGACGTTAACTCTGCAGCAGGAGAAACCACTGCGGAAACTGGTGTTATAGCTAAGGATGACGATAAACCAGTTGGTGGAATCACAGCTTTGGATGCAGAGAAAAACACTGTTGTTGCTAGAGATGCTAAACCAATTGGAGGAGTCACAGCTTTAGATGCGGAAAAGAATACTGTCGTTGCCAGAGATACAAAGCCAATTGGCGGTATTAATGCCAATGATATTGAAGAAAAACCCAGTGTTGGCATTTTTGTTTCCAAGAATGTTTCTAGTAACAAAACTTCTACTGATGCTGATGATGAATCTTTTGAAATTCAATCTGTTTACGAAGTTGTCTCAGATAGTGAATATGAAGCTAATAAGCACAATCCAAATTATTTTGAAGTTAGTCCAGAAGAGTTTGAGAAACACAAGAATTTGGAAAATAAGGTGGTCCTTATTGAGAAAATCTCCGAATAGTTATTCTTTTTTTTAAACCGAAGATTGAAGCAAAAAAGAAAGAAAGAAAAAGACAAAAGTTTTAATTGCGTTTACCAGACCTTTCGAGTCATTTTTACGTTTGATTTCATTATTTAATTCATCTCCGTTTTTTTGTTGTTTTTGATTCATCTTATTTTATTTTATTTTTATTGACAATTGATTCTAATTGAAGTCTTGAGATTGTAACAATGATGTTACTATTATTTTTTTATTTTATATATTCGTATTTGTTGTTTTTTTTATTTTCATTTTATTTAATGAATAAGTTTTATCTATATCTAATCAAACTTAATCTTTTTACCAGCTGATGGGACAATTGCAACACTAGCTCTTTGTGCCGAGGCTAGAGCAACTGAAGATTTCATACGTTTGTTGGAATTGTTGGTCTTATTATATCCATCATTTCTTTCACGGTATTGTCTCTTTTTATTATCTCTTTCACCATAAGAATCATTACCATCAAATCTTTGATTCAGGGAATCAAATTCAGGTTTGTCGTTAACAGTTCTATTATTCTCTTTATAGCTATCATTATTATTATTACTATGATCACCAAAATCGTTGGCTCTTTTTGGTCTTCTTTTAGATCTATCTTCTCCGTACTCCATTCGTAATTTTCTATTGATTAACATTTTGGTTAATTTTGATTTCAATGCTGTTGTGGCACCTTCTTCATCTTTGAAATCAATAAAGGCAAAACCTTTACATTTTCCTGTGTCTTGGAAAGTGGCCATTCTGATTTTCACTATTTCCCCACAATGTCTGAAATGTTCTTCCAATAAATCTTCAGTTGTATCAAATGATAAGTTACCAACAAACAAAATTCGACTTGGTGGGTTTGAACTATTGATTCCACCACTTTGTGTTGCATCTGATTTGGATTGTTCAGGACGACCTTCAAAGGAATTAGCATCTTTAATTAACAATTTCCTCCCGTTCAAAATTGATTCTGAAAGACCAACAATAGTTTCAACATGAGACGAAGAAGGTACATCAACATATGCAAACCCTTTGATTTGATTACCCTTTTTCGGAATGTTAACACGAGTTATATCTTCTTCAGTTATTTTTGGATCCAGAGTAGTTGTTTTACCAACTATAAACCGAATCAAATCTTCCCTTGTGGTGTCAAATGATAAGTTCCCGATCCAAACACCAAATGGTGATTTCTTTGACGTCACTGTTGTCAGATTCACACCAGAAGCATCTTCAGAGTTTTCGTTGTTGTCATTTGTACTAGTTTCAGGTTTAGGTGATGGGTTCTTTCTGGCTAGTTTTTCTAAATCTAATTTACCCTTTTTCAATTGACGTTGTTGCTTTTTAGAAAGTGGGATTTGAGCATTTAAATCGATTTCTATTTCATCAGAATCAGATATTTTTGATTTCAGTTTGCTTTTACTCTTTTTTTCCTTCTTTAACTCTCTAGAGTCGACATGTTGTTGTTGTAGATGTTCTTCAGTATCAGACATGATTATTGGTATTGAATTATGCTTAGTGTAGACATTTGCATCTCATCTCAAATATTTTTTTTTGGAGTTCCTTTTTTTCCTGTTGTCCTAATCTAAGTTAAGACACAAAGAGACGTAACCTAGACAAGTATTTGTTGCATCTGAATACCCATATCAATACTCTAACACTAACCTTGTTAATCAAGCGTGTACTACAGTGAAACAATTGACTATTAAATAATACTTTACTTTGTATTACCTTGTCTACATACAATGCTTCGTAACTAATTATCCTCAACCATTTCCAGCCATAGCCATTTTCTCCATAATTCACCAGCTTCCAGAATAATATTATCAATAAAATTAACTTTATGTTTTTGATCTTTAGAATCATTTGATATAACAATTCTGCTCGTGGGGAAAATGGAATCTTCATCACGATCCACAGGCAGTTGTCCCATAGGTGAGTTAGAAGTTGATGATGCATTCGATGCATAGCTTGTTCTTTTTTGTCTAGTGCTTCTTTTCTGATTATATTTATATGATTTTGAAGGTAATCGAGATAAAAATTGCCTGATTTCATGTTGATCAAGCTCAACCAATATATTTTCTTTCGATTTCAATAACGATAGCGAAATGAAAATTAACGCAACATGAGGATCAACTCTGGAAAATGGAATTGAAACATTTGGTGTTAGAGTTGATGACGTAGATGATGAAGATGCCATTTTTGTTGTTGCCGGGGAAGAAGTAGATGTCGCCACCTCATCAGTGGATACCCTCTTTGAGATATGTAACTCATTACTCAATTCATTGACCAAATCCTTGAATGAGCTTCTCTTTATATCTCCTTCACGCTTAACTAGTTTCCCTGTTTCAGTTTTCTCAGTATTATTTATTTCATTAGCGTTGGCATCAACATTGTTATCACCACTGATGTCTTCCTCTTCATTACCAACAGACCAAAAGATATCCGGACCCAATTTTTCTAAAGTGTTTCTATTAACATAATTTAGTTTTTCATAATAGTAATTGAAATCTCTTTTCGGGTTTTTCAACCTCCAACCCAACATGAAATCCCAAATTCTGCCTCTATCGTATTTTGACCATACTTTTGTTCCACAAAATTTCAACCACCAAATTAACCACTCATCATCAAGACAACCAAATTTTGTCAAAATCTGTTCTTCATGGAAATATTGGGATAATTCAGGGATCAATTTACGAAGACAATAGATAAAATACGAAACTCTTTCTTCAATAGTACCACCTGTTTTGGGCAACGTAGTTTTATTGACTTTAAAGGACTGTTGATCCTTTTGCACCTCTGATTGATTTCTTCTTTGATTCAGTCCTTGATTATCCGATTTTTTTCTTCGAGAAACAGGTTGTGGACAATGCAACAATACCAACACTAATCTTTCATATACTTCTCTAAATGAAATAGTTGATATTTTTTCATCGTGGTAGATGAGTCTTTCAAGGTATTCTCTCAAATCAGGTATATTATCAATGTAATTTGAATAATCGTCCAAAAAATTTACAATTAATGATTGATGGCTACTAGAATACTCTTTTCCGACTAAAACCCATGGAGTTTTCGGTATTGGTGGGAACCATTCTGCCAAGTTCAAGGCAATCCAGGTTAAAGACAGATCATATTTTATGATTTTCCCCCATTTCAAAGTGAATTTCATAATTGCATTTTCTAAAATCGATAGTATTTCATGTTCTGTTTCACTAACTGTGTATTTTGATTGTGAATACTTTAGTCTCTGGATATACTTGGCAAGATCACGCTTTATCTTTTCTCTTATTTTATTGTTCTGTTCGTCCTCTTCCTTTTCTTTAGTGTTGGCATCGTTGTTGTCTCTATCATTATCGTCGTCATTGCTATTGCTATTGCTATCGTTATCATTATCGTTAGCATCACCATCAATTATTGCCGCATCTTTTATGCTTCCAGGGGCAGTCAGTAGCGGGGTATTACTTCCTGTTGAAGAAGAAGAAGAAGAATTACTTCTACTTGAAGTAGATTCATTTAAAAGCTCACTATCTGGCTGAATAAAAGGACTGATAACAAATGGATGGGACTTGAGCAATATTGGCCACACTTTGAACCTCAAAATTGGAGGGATACCCTTCTGTCTGGCAATCAATGCTAATCCATGATGATTCCTGGTATTTAGGTATTCTTTACACAAATTAAACACGTCCAAATCATAGGTGAATGACGGCTTTGAATCATCTTCCACAGAAGTATTAGATTTAGATACTGGTCTCAAAGGGTTTGCAACTGCTGGTGGTGTCAATTCAGATTTAGGACCACATAATAGTTCTTCATCTTCCACTATAGTGTTTGGTGTGGCTGTAGAAATGCTAGCAGATCTTGAGCTTGAAGTTGATGAAGAATTTGAACCTTTTGAAGTCTGCAACATCAAATCTTTTTTTTTAGGAAAAAGGTGAATATATATAGGAAAGTACTAAGTGCAACTAAGGAGTCAAGTAATAACTGAACAGGAAGAAGTAAAGGGGAGTGTTAAAAAGAGTTGTTGAGTCAATCTACAATTCATATATATATATTTTTTTTTAAAAAAAAATACAAATTCAGGTTCTTTTGATTCATTTATTTATTTACTCAATAATTTTTTTTTTGCTCTGCTCCAAAGTAATTTTGTTGTTGTTGTATTGTTTATGGGTCGAAGAGAATAGTAGTAATATTACTGGCGAATCGTATTGTATTAGGATCGCCCCCACTTACCACTAACTCCTTTTTTTTTGTATGGTATTGTTAATATCGTACTACACTTACAGAATTCCACAGGTTGGACCCGATGGAAGATGCAAGACAAAAAAAAAAGAAAGAAAAAAAATTTTATCTTATTTTTCTTTAAGGTTTTTTACTTTGTCCCGTTGGGGTCATTCTATATTGTATCAGCTTTAGAGTTTAGTTAAGTTTACAATAAATTGTTGAATAGACTTTCAATACAACCAACAGAAATTGTTGTTGTTGTTGATGTTGTAGTAAAGTAATTTTCAATACAATTTCTAATCCGTCCAGTTAAATTGCTTTGATAATTTCGTAATTAATTACTTGAAATTCTTCGTTTCTTTTTTCCTCTTTTTTTTTCTTCTGTTGTGGTGGTAGTGTACAGAATCTTCTAAAGGTCGTACTACAATTACCAAAAAGCAAAATAATACTAAGTAGCAATTTTTGTTTTGTTTCTGCTAATTTTTCACACGACAATTAATTTCCCAACTAGTTTTGGTTTCTACACACAAATAAAACTGTCTATTTCAGGCTAAGCTCCGGTTATCTTCAAATTCACAAGATACTGTGGCTGTTAGGTACTCCCAGTATTAACTTAACCTACTACTTCTACAATCAGTTTTAAAGTAACTCTGCCAATGTCAAGAAAACCCAAAAGGCTAGGGGTAGCTTGAAATGTGGAGTTTTTGTTTCGTTTGGTAACTTTATTTTGAGTTAGTACAACGTCGCAACTGTAGTAACACACCAAGTTTTACCTCTGACGGTAATTCTAACCTGACACACAATCTCAAACGTGTTGAATTTTTGAAGCTTGCTACGATGTTTTTCTTTTTTTTTTGGTTCGGATATAGGTTTAAATATTGTTTAGGCCGTTGGATAAGGAAAAATACCTCAAGTATCCGGCCAAGAAGATAGTGAGCGTTGCCTGCTGGTTGGCTCCATTTGGATATAGACACAAAATCCAGGATCTTTTATGTCCGACAAATTAGATTTCTAGTCCGGTTATAATTATCGAAACCCTAGGATACGATAGCAATATACTTTGGACAACTTGGCTGGAAGGTTGTGCCCTTTCATTAAGGACATTATCAGTTCACGGCTGTAAATTGGAAGAACTTAGTCTTGTAAAAGCTATTATTCTTTTTTTGAAAAAAATCTCTCATGTAAAATGAGAATCTGGCTGCCGCAAATTCATAAAATCGGCTTAGAAGAGAATTACTAAGACCCGAACGAAAAAAAAAAGATGAGGTTTTAATTTTTTTTGCCGGCTATTCCACGCAATGAGATAAACACAATAAAAACAACAGCAAAACTGGAAGTGTCATCATTGCCTGACATATCTAGTATGATGAGTAAAGATTAAATATTTAATATTTCACTATTCTTCTTCTTCTTATCACGACTTATTTTTCCATTTGTCATTATTTTCTTTATCTATTCAAAAGAGAAATAGCTTTATATCAGTACTACTGGTTAGAATTATCTTCCCTTTTTTTTCGTGTTTATTTTTCATACAAACATTTATCACATTGTGTCAGAGACTCTGTTTATCACCACACCTGTTATTGTCAGTTTCAGTCTGTGAATTTTAGTGAAACATAATTTACAATCAACTATGCCGTTTGTCCAATCGTTGAGGAATTTGACATCGTCCACTGAGTCTAAAATAAAGTCCGCCACCAATAATGAACCTTTAGGTCCCTATAACCATGAATTGACTGAATTAGCAAGCCTTACATTTAGTAAAAAACATTTGTCTATCATAATCTCTATTATCACCAAAAGGTTGAAACCAGTTTTAGATATATGTCCTACAACTATGAATAGCACAGGGATGAAGCGGTCAAATACATCCAAATTATCATCCACCATTCACAGAACCCACAGTTTTCCAAGAAGATCCAAAACATTGCCCAGTCCAGATACACCTTGCGATGTTAATACACTTAAATACAAACAAGTATTAGATGACAAAGTTTACCTTAGTCTTTTAAAAGCATTGACAGTCATACTATACCTTTTACAAAATGGTTCTGTGCAATTTATTGATTGGTTATTGAAGGATTACAAACTGATTATTTCCCCCTTACTGCGCATTTCGTATCCTTCCACATACAAGGAACCGATACGGCATAAAGTTAACAAAATCATATCTTTATTGGAAGCACCAGAAGATTTGAACAACTACAGAATCAATATTCATAAATTAAGAACAGATATGTTGGTTCCAGGATTGAAAAGAACTAGTTTGGATGGCGTGGATTTATTGCAAGTCGAGCAAGAACATTCCACCCGAGAACAACAACAACAGCAAGCACCTCGACGTCCTGCAACACCACCACTTTTGCGACTCAGATCGATAAGCGAACATCACAGCCATACTGAAGATGAATATATTAACAGTAATGACGTCTACAACAGTTCCAACACTGCTGCTGATTTTTCTTTTACTAATAATATGGATGGTATACTAAAACAACCAAGCCGGTATCAGCCGATCACGACAGGTTCAAGCCCTCCAAATACTTCACCAACCATCACTAACCCACACCAATTGCCTCCTATTTTTTAGTATTATATAGTGTTTGTTTTTTTCGTTCTTTCTTTTTTTATTTGATTTACGTGGTTATGAATAATGTTTAATATAATGGCAATACTTTTCGAATTTAAACTTTTACAAAGTCATCATGAGCTGTTGTTGCTAATCTTCTCTTGTATTCTCTCAATTGTAAAGTTATTGTTAGAGACTTTCCTTCCTCGTTCATTCTAATTCAATACAAGTTTGTATTGTTTATACCATGTTTATACAAACGGGTTTAATTTATAATTACGGTAGCATTCAGCTTTAAAAACCTCAAAGACAACACCAGCAACAGATAGGTCTAGTCTTTGGTAGCTCAAATTCTGCGATATTTAAATTTCTTTTTTTTTTGGTTTCGATTGTTCTAGTAAAATTTAGTAGTTGCGACATTTCTTGGGTGAAGCGACATTAAAATAGGAGAGGCTGAACAAATAATATATGACGGTCAATAAAGCTTAATTTGTTATTCAATTGCTAATAAGATCGAAGAGGTTATGAACACAACTATTTCATACATTGGGTAGGTCATTCATAACAATTGATAGATGCAAGCTAATTGGAATGAAAAATCCATCTTGTATCAAAACCCTTTGTTCCTCATAGTTAATCCGACTAAAGAAGTGTTTTTTTTTTCTTTTCTTTTTTGCTATATCCTAGTTGCCTTAACGACAGTAATAGTTAAAGCGTTGGGAAGTAATGGTGAACTCGAACCATTTGGTTGACGCTGACGATTAATAATGTGAATTTCTTTTTTCTTTTTGGTTGTAGTAATTGCTTTGTTTTGTTGTCTAAATTAGGAAAATGTCGTGACCTTACGTACAGCACACACATACCACTGTCGTGCACTGACCAACAACAATGCGGTGTTAATCGATAACCAAAAGATTATAAATAGGGGGTGGAAGGTCGCCACTGTTTGAAATGAATCAACACAGTTTTTTTTCTTCTTGCTTTTTCTTTCTATTTTACATTACAAATTCTGACAATCGTCAACTAACATATATATACAAATCTACAAGCAATGCAAATTTTCGTTAAAACTTTGACTGGTAAAACCATTACCTTAGAAGTCGAATCTTCTGACACCATCGATAACGTCAAATCCAAGATCCAAGACAAAGAAGGTATTCCACCAGACCAACAAAGATTGATTTTCGCCGGTAAACAATTAGAAGATGGCAGAACCTTGTCTGACTACAACATCCAAAAAGAATCTACCTTGCACTTGGTCTTGAGATTGAGAGGTGGTTTCTAATTTTTTATAATCATTGCTGCTAAATAGTTTTGTTTTATAGACTAGGCTTTAATTTATGAGGGTCCAATTCAGGTCCCATTGATTATGAGAGTATCTTACATTTGTACTATAATAATTTTTTTTCAGCTTAAACTGACATTTATAAACTCTATAAAGAATTGATTGATAATTCTCTGCATGAAATGCAAATGTTGGTATTGGCAAACTCTAGTTTTCGCCTAAACTCATTTTTTTCTCTCTGTTGTAAAACCAAAATTTTGCCACTATTTTTACTTCTACCAAAAACACCTAAAAACAACCAAAACTTCTCCTTACTTATGTCTTCTCAAGAATTAGCTTTGGTTAATAAGGTAGAGCTTAGAATAGCTTTAGCTGAAAACGACAAGCAATTCGAGAATGCCTTAAACATATATCTTGCTCCAGTCCTATTAAAGTTAGCCAGTCCTCACATTGAAGTGAGACAAGCTGTACTCAAAATCATTCAGCATATAGTACCAAGAATAACGGCAGCAAGGACAATTAAACTCCCAGTGGAAGCTTTGATCCAACAAATCAAAACCCCCAATGTTGAGACTGACCCAACATCTGTTAGACTATATTCCGCTTTATTTGTTTCTAGAGGTGTGGATAGGTTAAATGAAGAGGAAAAGAAACAACTCATCCCCACTATCATTGAAGGTTTACATAACTATCCCAATTCCATATCAGCAAGAATTTTCAATATCATCTGTAAGTTATTGCAGAATTGGAAAATGCCTATGAAAGGGACAGACGAATATGACAATATGAGAAGGTTTTTACAATTAGACAAGAACCCAATTGATGAACAATATTTGTCGTTACTTATTAGCAAATTTCTCTTGCTATTACCCGAGTCTACAAATAAGGCTACACCGGGATTGAGTGTACAAGATAATGCTTTTTTTACAACCGACGCAGCAGTCACTTATAAAACGAGAGACGATATTTTCCAAGTCAAAAATAATCTACTTGAATTTTTGAAATCTGGTTTTATTCCTGAACAAATTGCCTTGCCATTATTAATTGCATCGGCAGATCCTTCGTCTTCAATAAATGAACCATCAGAGATCGCATTTAGAAAATTGGGCGTTGATTTTGATCTGATTATCGTGTATGATAATATATCATTTATCGACTATATCATTCTGTTGTTTCTTGGCACAAATGCTCCAGCAGTCGACTCGAATTTGCAATGCAAAATCTTGCAGGTTTTGATTAAAAGTCATAAAGTACATTCGCAGGACAAAATCGCGTCAGCTGCTCTTGGATCTGATAACTCCAGATTGAGACTGTTGGCAATACAGTTTATAAGAAAGCTTGGCCAGTCACCAGTGCCAGAGGAAAATTTAGAAAAATTCAACGAAGACATCGCTCATCAATTGAGAAACAGTATAATCGCAGAAGGATGGCCATGTGTTGAAGTGTCAATGGGGACAAATTATCTGAACAAAATCAAGGACGTAAACTCGAAATACGAAGCGTTGGGTGAAATTTTGAAATCACAGCCTAGTATATTTTTTAATGACTGGTCCTTTTTGGAGTTCTTATTTGATTCGTTAGGGGCAACAAATCAATCACCAGAATTGACCCCTTCCATTCAGCAAGCGCTTTCAGGACTAACAGTGCATTTGAGCAGTTTATCTGACTCCAGAAAAATTGAATTAAAAAGTTTGTTGCGGAAGTACATTACTATTGATTCAGCCAAATACATTGTTGTTAAATATGTCAACTCAACGTACCCCTTCCAAGACCCAGAGGCAAGGTATTTGTCTATTTTGGGTACATCAAAAACCCATGCTCCTCACACTATTGAAGAAGGTTTGAATGGATTACATCCTTATTGGTTCAATATAAACCAAGCTGGAAACACCACTGAATTCAAATCTACTTCATACTTATTAGGGCAAGAATCATCAGTTGAGTTCCCATCATTTGAGTCTTTTATCGCCACTTTACTGACTGAAATTGAAAATGCTAAAACGTCTCACGACAATGCAATTTTTTTGTCGCTTCCTAAGGCAATTGGGTTTGCCGAGCAAGTATTAGTGATGAATGCAGTCAAAGATAAGACGACAGTTATTGCATGTGATCAAGACTGGTCCATTAGACTTGAAAAGGCAATTGAGATGAATGACACTGTGAGAAATTTAATTATTGCAAAAATGCAGAACCCCACAGTTCAGGAAAGTGTATTCAAGTTGTTGTCTATTTGTGTTGATGCTGTCACGGGCCAATTTGACAATTCAACTAGTATTACCACAGATACTTCTTATGGTTTGATATTAGCTAGATTATTGTCCTCTGCATTCTCAACAGCGGTTGAAGCACTAATTCCAAAGTCCCAAGATTTATTGCGTTTGGTTGATGCTGATGTTCTTGATGATATTTCTTTAGCACGAGTATGCAAGTCGTTTGCTATTATTGCTAGTCATCCAGGTGTATCCGATGAGGATGTTGGCTCTTTGTTAAACCAACTAATTGCAAACGCAACATATAAAAAGTCAAAGGGTAGACTATTAGCAGCCAGTTATTTAATTTCTAGAATAGTGTTGAGAAACAGATTACAGGTCATTCCAACCTCAGTTTTGACAAGTATCTTGCAAATGCTTGAAACGATGTTATCAGAATCTGGTTTTTATTATCTGGCATTAGATGCAATTTCTCAATTAGCTATGTTTGGCGTGTTGGGCCCCATAGTCAACCAAGATTTATCGTCATTTGTTGATAGATTCAAGGATATTATCAGAGCTAAGGTGAAAAAGATTGACGAACGTTCAGTTATAGCATTCGGGTATTTGACCTTAACTGGAAAAACTGGGCTGGATTCCGAAAGTTTGAGTGATGACGAACAAATAATTTTCAACACCCATGTTTCAAAACAGGTGGAATATTTGTTTACTTCTGGAGAAGCACTTGTTGTCGCTGCTGCTGGTTGGAACTCAAAATTATTAAGCAAACAGTTGGACATTCCCGATGCAACTGTCGAGTATATTCCCCATGATACATCACGAGTGGCAGCTTTGTTGAACAATATTCTCGCTGCTTGCAGAAACACTCAGCCATCCTTAAGAAAAGCAGGTTGTATTTGGTTATTGTCTCTTGTACAATATTGTAATAACCTTGATGCTGTTCGTTCCAAAGCAGCAGAAATTCATGTTGCATTTATGAGATTTTTAGCTGACAGGGACGAATTGGTCCAAGAATCGGCGTCAAGAGGGTTGGGGTTGGTTTATGAAATGGGTGATTTTGATTTAAAAGAAACACTTGTGAAATCATTATTGAAATCATTCACCCAATCAAACACTTCATCTTTCACGTCAGGATCAGTGGAGCACGATACTGAATTATTTGAACCAGACTTGTTACGGACAAACGAGGGGTCAGTCTCAACTTACAAAGATGTTTTAAACTTGGCCCAAGATGTTGGTGATCCAAGTTTGGTGTATAAGTTTATGTCCCTTGCAAAATCATCGTCGTTATGGTCTTCTAGAAAAGGTATAGCGTTTGGATTAGAATCAATTTTGGCACAATCATCATTAGATAAACTTTTGACAGACAATCAACAACTAGCTGATAGATTAATTCCCAAATTGTTCAGATATAGATATGATCCAAATGTCGGAGTTTCTACATCTATGAATGATATCTGGAATGCTTTGATTAAGGACACTTCCAAGGCAGTAGATGCTAATTTTGACAAAATTTTAAAAGAATTGTTAACTAGTATGGGTAAGAAAGAGTGGAGAACCAGACAAGGGAGTACTGCTGCCATGAATGATTTATTGCAGATGGTAGAGTTGAACAAGTATCAGTCTAAACTTGACGATATATGGACCATGAGTTTCAGGGTTATGGATGATATCAAGGAAAGTGTGAGAAAAGAAGGCACTAATTTAACCAAATCATTAGCAACTAAATTGACTCGATTATTGGAAACCAATTCTAATGCGTCCACCAATACAAAATCTATTTTACTGTTCTTGATTCCATTTTTACTTGGTAGTAAAGGTTTGTTGTCTGATTCACAAGAAGTTAAAGATTTCGCGTTGGAAACTGTCTTGAAATTGTGTAAATCAGGAAACAAGAGTATGAAAGAGTATGTCCCAGAGTTAATTGAGAATTTCATAAATTTATTTTCAAGTTTAGAACCGGAAGTTGTCAATTATTTAGTTTTGAATGCCAGCAAGTACAATGTTGATCATAATGAAATTGATGCGAAAAGAATGAAGAGTGTGGGACATTCGCCATTGATGGATGCAATTGAAAAATTATTAAATCAATTGGATGATTTATTGCTACCTGATTTCATTACCAGATTGGAAAGAACAATTAAGAAAGGAGTTGGTTTGCCTACCAAAGTAAGTGCTGCAATGGTAATTATGAATATGGTAACCCATCATCTTCATATGGTTAAACCATATGGTGACAGATTATTGGTTGTTGCCATGACTCAAATTAACGATCGAAACGACACAGTTGCTTCAAGCTATGCAGCAGCCTGTGGTCATTTGTGTCGAATTGCGAAAGTGGAAACAGTGATTAAATATTCAAATAAAATCACCAAGATGTACTTTGAAGCAACCGACGCTGGTGACGAAAGGTCAAGAGTTTTGGCATCCGTAGCCAGTGAGAGTGTCTCCAAGTATTCTGGGGATAAATTCGAAACAGTAGCTTCAGCATTTTTACCAGTTGCGTATATCGGAAGATTCGATCCTAGCAAAGAAGTGGTTGAGAATTTCGAAAGAGAGTGGATTGAAAATACCAGTGGCGGTAATTCAGCAATCAAATTATACCTTGTGGAAATTATCGATTTAGTTAAAAAATATCTCAAGTCTAATGATTTCTTGATAAGAAAGACATTAGCCAAGGCACTTTCAAACTTGTGTTTGGTAATTGATAATTTGAATCAATTTTCTATTACAATAATTGATGAAATTCTAAAGTTATTAATAGAATCCAATAAGGGAAAATCTTGGGATGGTAAGGAATTGGTTTTTGATTCATTGGTATCGTTTGCCATAATGTCCAAAACGTATATTGCACATCATCAGGATATTTACGAAGCAATTAATAAAACTGTAACGGTTGAGATCAAAAGACGAAACAAGGCTTATCAAAAGCATGCAATTGTTTCTTGTGGTAAGTATATCCACCATTTCCATGAAGACGATGAACTTGTTGACTTATATATTGAAATCATGACAAACGTGTTGAGTGATAGATATGACTCTACTGACGATGACAGTGATGAAGAGATGGATGACGAGGGAGATACCAGAAAATTGAATGCCAAAGAGAACATTGAATTAGAGGAAAAGAAATTGAAGATTTTGAATAACGTGGCAGTTGCATTTTACACACAGCCTGATATTAATAATCAATTGTTTGAATTTGTGTTTGATCGATTAGTGAAAATTTTCCAATCACAATTTATTGAAAATACATGGAGATCTAAATTGGAAACTACAGAAATATTTAAGAAAGTATTGACAGAAATAGAAGACTCGGGGAAACAAGTAAATGCCAATCTATTAATCAGTACATGGGAGTTTTTGAAACAAAAGTGTCTAACGGTCGATTCTATTGAAAACGTGAAAATTCAATTTATAAGGTTATCAAAACAATTAAACCTCTACTTGAACAAAGTACACCAAACACTGACTATAATCGATGCATTGGAAGAGTTTTCCAGAACAGAAAATTCAAATGTTGTGTTAACAGAACTTAGAAAAACTACATAAACATGTATAGATATTAATTAAATTTCACATTCATCTAAATTACCCAATAGCTATATATTATGCATTTTTATACTCTCTTAAAATCACAGGAACAGAAGAAGGAGGTAACGCACCCAATTCTGTGATAACTTTGTTGATATACTCTGGTGGGGTCAAGTCATACATAATGTTGATTATATTTAAATTTTTCACGTCTTGCCAATTCTTCAAAGGTTCCAGATCATCTGATTGGTCTGCGGTAGCATCTGCTTCCAGCTTACCTTTAACTTGTTTTGGTTGTTTGTTTTCTTGTTCACTTTCTTTCAAAAATTGTTCTAATGCAAATGATTGTTTTTGTGGTGGTTTCTTGGAATCAATACCTTGAATTAAATCTTCAGAATCAGCCAATTCATTAGTTGTGACAGAGTCTAATTGCACTTTGTCTGAGAATTTGACAGACTCACAACAGGCTAAGACCGGGATATTTCTGGTGTGACTCATCATAGCGATCAAAGCAGTACCCACTCTGGAGTAAAGACGTCCATTGGATAACATTGCATGGGCACCCAAAAACACACAATCCACATCTTCTAAAAGAGTTGATGACAAGGCATTGATAAGAACATATTGAACACTAATGTGACTTTGTGTAATTGGGACCTTTTCCATTGTCAAACTAGAAACAGAATTTGTTTCAACCTTTTCTTCCAAAGATGTACTCACCAAGTTTTTCAATAATTTCTTCCCTTCAAATAAAGGTCGAGAATCCACAATTATTAAATTGAATTTTTTACCTTGTTCAACGACACAATATTTAAACAACTCTTCTAATACTTGTGAGTGGCCATAAGTTAAAATAGTAGACCCATTACAAATATGTCTTGAAGCTGAATCCACAATCAAACGATCAGAAAGAACGATTTTTTCCTTAATGAAATCATCAATCTTTGTGCATAGTATTTCTTTAGCTTTGGCTTCTAAAGTATCAATTGAAATCACAGATATTTCTTGTTTCAACCATCTGATTGCATTACCCATAGAAACTGATAAAGGACGGCCCGTTTTCAAGAATTCAATTTGATGGGATAAGTGAGCTGTCAAATGTCTAGTCAATGTTGTGTTCTCAGGGGTTGAATAATCTTGGATCACTTGTTTAAAAGCTTGTAACATGTTGCTCAATCTTGAACTTGATCCCACAACTTTGTAACTAGAATATTTCAATGTTAGGGACAAGATGGTAGGATGTACGACATTGGAAATAGTTGGTGATGCGGCATTTCTTTGTTCACGAGTCTCTAAATGGCCAAATAAAGCTGGAACTTTTCTTTCGTCTTTGACAATAGTTTGGTTCAATTGTTTCTTTACATTTGATGCTGATGTAGTTTGTTGCTGCTTCTTCTTTTCAATCTTTTGTTCGGCTATTTTCTTTTGTTGTTCTGGAGTGATCCCAATGGCTTCCTTCTGGGCTGCTCTTTTGGCTGCCTTTTCCTTCTTTTTCAATTCTTTCAACTCCTTGTTTGAAAGTTTCTTTTCTGCTGGATCAGAGGAGACCGCCTCCGGTTTCTTTTCCACGTCAGCCATAATATGGTGTATTGAGATAACAGTTGATCGTAAATGTGAATTGGAAAGAACAGAAAATTTTTAAATGTATCTTCTCAAACAAATATCAGATTATAGGTCGTGTGATATCGCTCAAATATCAATAACATATCTTAGAGATGGATACTTATAGAAATGATAATATATTGTAAGTAGAGAAACGTATAACATTGCACTTTTTGAACAAGTAAATGATGCGGGAAGTACATAAAAAGGAAAGAACAAGTGATAATTTAGATATTCAGCAATGTAATTCATATTATCTCCACAAACCTGAAATACTCTTCTACAATCCCCACAATCACTTATGTTAAAAGGTGTCAAATATCGTTAATTTCACCTTCTCTACATTCACTGAATCCTCCTGTTTTGCTGCTGCATTCTGTGTATTGAACCAAATCTCTACTGGTTCCAAATTTCAAATAAAACGTCCAATCCAAACCACGCCTTAACTTAATACATTGGAAAGCACAAATACGTGTGTTGTATACTTCATCAATTTGCTCTTGTAATACCAATTCAATTATTTCAGATTTTCGTATGAGGTCACAAGATCCAGTGATTTCACCAGCTTGCCAATATACATCAATGTCTCTGTATACTTCAACCATTGCCAAATCTGTCTGACATTGATCCGTTTTCAATAAATATTTAATTCCATTAGGTATGTCTTTCATAACTTGGTAACTAAAGGCAGCACCTAGAACACAAACATTTGCTTGAGCAGGTGTTCGAACAGGTCCAGACACATCAAACCTTTTCTTTCGTGTGTTTTCAGACAAGGTAGTAGCATTAATTACTTCAACGGAATACGTCTCAGTTTTGTGCATAAACATTTTTGGTTGAGAATTAGGTAGAGTGTTTGCAACCTCTAAAGTGTCTTGGGAAGTGTTGTTGGTGATAGTTAATCTTCCATATTTAGAGCTGTCTATGATTTTCTCATCACAAAGACAGTTTCTAATAAATAAAATCAATATGTATAACCGTAACCACAAAATAGATAAGGATTGAGTTTTCATAGAGTTATTTTAAAATATAATACTGTAAAGTGGTAATGAGTTGGTTAATAACAAAATATCAGATTTTGGGGGGACTTTATAATAATATATATGTATATACTCTGTAGTTGACAAGTTTTGCTTCTCTCCCAGTTATTTAGCTACAACCTGGAATGTGTGAAGACATGATTTTTGACATTAGCAAGTATAATATTCAACTAGACATGAAGGAGAAAGTTTAAGGTACATTACCATTTTGAAGTTTTAGATATTGAGTATTATGTACCTGAAAATAAATATGTGTAATGTGTTAATAATATACATGATTTGACATTCCCACTATTGTAAATCCTTTGGTTTGTAGTAGCAGTGCTATAGGGTTAATGACATGCCTGTCAGTTTTTTGTTCCTCTGTTAGCAAAAGGTATTGGTGATACAAAGAATGTGTGTTTGAGATGGAACGAGTAGAACCCCCTTGAGGCTAAAAATATTTCACAATCTTTTGTGTCATTATGGAATGTCAAAACAAGAAGTATAAGGGTTAATATTAGTTGAGATAGTGAAGCTGGTTCTTAAAGGTATATTTAACAGGAAAGCATCATCAAAAGCAACGGCAAGTTGATGACAAGTACATTTAATATATATATAAAGGTTGTTTAAAATTCTGAATGTTTTTTTGTACATTATATCGTTCTCTGTTAATTTAGAGTCAGCCATGGAACCTTCTCAAACTATCCAACCTTCCCAAACTACCCAAACTACCCGAACAGCCACTATGGTTCTACCTAGCCTATAATTTGTTGATACCATCCCTTTTAGTAATTGTTGTTCATTATAATTATGAACTTAAACCTCACCAAGATTTAATTTTTATGCTTTTATACATTGATTGTGCTTTGCAGAGATTACGTTAAGATAAAGATTACTAGGTGATAGGTATTACTATTTATTCAAGTCACAATTGGGAGTGAGATAGTTGTATATCAAACAGTTCTATAGCTTTAAATAAATAAAAAAAAACATTCATTGATTGCATTAATATACTACTCATACTCTATTTACTTACTTTCTGATAATTCCCCAAAAACTCCTCTTTTTTTAGTAGTATCATATAATCTAACAATTTTATCTTGATCTTGACCTTCAACTTGAGAAAAGGCAAAACCTCTTTGTTTTTTAATTCTTTGAACTTGTCGAACTTTTCTAATTGCTTTTTGAAATTGTTCCATTCTTGGTCGATAATCTTGAATATTATATTTTTGAATTTCTTGAACATAATGATAACTTTCAGGATTATATCTTCTTTTAAAATATTTCCAAGCAAAATCTCGTAATAAACATAATATTGCTACTCCAAATACCATTCCCCAAAACGTTATAAGTGGATAAGTCATTCTTAAAACTCCTCTATATTCATCAGAAACATTAATCATGGGAGCAATTGTTGCATAAGCAGGATACCAACCTAACCATAATAAAAATGACCCTGGAATGGCAATAACAGTGAATTTTGTCCACATGGTAACCACTAATGCCGCTTTACCCAATGCTGTTAATGTACATGTGGTATATACGGCGACACCCCAAGACCAATTATCGGTGGTTTGACCATTTGATGCCACATTCATATATCTATAAATGAAAAATGAACACAAGAAAATCACTGCTGAATGATAAAATCCATTTAAAATCCAAGTCCAAAAAATCGCCACATTGAAAAATTTCCGTTTTTGACCCAATTGATATAATTGAGGATATCTATCCAATAATCTAGCACTAACAAATTGATCAAATACCCCCAAGACAAATGGAGGTAATGAAGTAAATAATACATTATAAAATGTCAAAGTCCATGATTCAGCAATTGATTGACCAGAAAATCCATTAGTGAAAACAAACCAAAATTGAGTCATATATAAAGCAATATTTTTATAAAATGAATATAAAATTGCATTTGAAAGTCGTTGATATGACCAAGCACCATGAACTAATAATAATTTTTTCAAAAATTTAAATTGACCAATCGATACATCAGCACTTCTTGCTGCTTGCATACCTTCCATCCCACTAATACCTACACCAACATGAGCCGCTTGTATCATAGAAACATCATTGGCACCATCACCAATGGCTAATAATAATGAGGTTTTCTTTTTCCGTTTCACCATTTTCACCACAAGAGCTTTTTGTAATGGTGAAACACGACAACAAATGACAGCTCGACAACGTGAACCTAACTCAATGAGTAAATCTTCTAAATCTGGTTCCAAGGCATAACCTAAGGAATGTCCATCAATAATTAATGCAAGTGATGATTCTAAAGATCCATCTTCAGCATCAAATTGATGTTCTTGTATAGCAGTAAGTTTTTCTTGTAAATTTAATCTTGTGTCATTTTTCGTTTGTTCATTAATGATTAATAAATTCATATCTTCACTAAGTAATTTACATGACATCCCAATATTGATGGCGGTTTCTTGTCTATCACCAGTTAAAACCCAAATTTTGATTCCTGCTTGTTGTAAAGTATGAATTGTTTCCGGGACGCCATCTTGTAATTTATCTTCAATAGCTGTGGCACCAAGTAAAAATAAATCTTTTTCAATCAATTCAGCAGCAGCATCTAATTTATCACTACGATTATCCAATGAAGTAGATGCTTCATAATAAGTTTGTGACCATGAATTATATTCTTCATCAGATATAATACGTGAAGCAATACATAAAGTACGCAATCCTTCAGCAGCAAAATCTTCTAAATGTCTTAGAGTTGAATCAACAAATGGTTGAGGTTCATCTTGGGAAAGTCTTTCCAAAATAACTGTATCAGCCCCTTTACAAAATAATCTAATCACTCCATCTGGACAACGGAAAATAGCCGACATTCTTTTCCTAGTAGAATTGAATTCACAAATATTTAATAATTCATATTCTGATGAATTGCCAGTTAAAGTATTTTCAATGGTGACCCCTTTTGGTCTACGAATGGTGAATTTATAACCAAAATCAGCGGCACCTTGTACAAGTGCTCCTTCATCAGGAGAGGCAGCTTGATAGTTAATTTTTTCTTCAGTCACTTCGGGGATAACAGTATGACAAGTACTTAGTAATGTCAAGAATTCATTAATTATCGCTGATTGTTGAGTCGAAGTATTTTTCAAATCTGCATGTAATTGATCAAAAGTATGATACCCAATTTCAATGCCATCAATTACTTGGGCGTGTCCATCTTCAGGGATTTCTTCAATATAACATCGACCACCAATAGAACATGATTTAAATTCCATGACATTTCTGGTTAATGTACCGGTTTTATCACTGAAAATATAATCAATTTGTCCCAATTCTTCAACAAGTGATGATGTTCTTACTCCCGTGGGTGTATCAGTTTCTTCATAATACATATCAAGATCACTTCCAATCATAAATGCTTGATAATATTTGATCAATTCAACCGTGACAAACAATGAAATGGGGACCAAATTGGAAAATAAAATCCAATAAGTCAATAAATCTTGGAAAAAAAGTTTAGCCATAGAGATTCCTTCTAATTGTAAATACCCCAATTTATCACCGTCAACTTTGACTTTAATTACATTACCAATGGAAGAAATCAATGCTAAAACAATCAAAACACCAAATAATGCAAGAATTTGTAAATTAATGATTCTTTCCACATCAGTACGTTTAATTGGAGCTGCAGTTGCATTACGCATTAATTTAGTTTCATGACCCGTGAAAATAACTACCCCATTAATCCATTGAGTATTTCTTAAAGTGGCACCTCTTAATAACATTTGTTCTGGTGATAACGGGATATCGGGACCACGACGGAAATTTTTCAAATTCCCTTCATAAGTATATAATGAAGAATTTGGTTGTTCAGATAATATTTGGGCGTTATTTAAATCTTTAACTAAATCTCGAGGATTGACCAAGTGAGCAGTTTCTGGTATAGCTTGTTTTATTTTTAAATTAGTTTCTCCATCCAAATTTGCAGTTTCAATATAACATAACCCTTCTGGTTCAGAAGAACTCAATAATATTAAATCAGCAGGGAATGGTTCTTCATTTAATACTTGGACAACATCTCCCACTTGAACTTTAATCCATTTCTTCAAGGTAAAATTGCCGGTTACAGGGTCCAACACCAAAACTTTAGTTCGATTCAATTCTTTATCAGCATTGGCACGTTTTATATCTTCAAACATTTCTTTAATGGCAGCAACAACCAACACTACAATTAATGTTCCAATGGTAGTATATCTATTTGTGGGGGAAACATGAGGTACTTGTTGAATAATCGATGTAACAAGGAAAAATAAATTGGCATATTTACTAAATTGTTCGAAAAGAAATTTTGGTAAAAAAGTGGCAATATTATATTTTGTCGTTGATATATGGTTCCCATAATAACCAAACCCGGCATTAGCTGAATGATTCATTATATTGATTTCTCTTGGTTGTTGTTGTTGATGAGATTGTTGTCGATCATTTAAACCTAAATTGGCTGGTTTACCAGTTATTTTACTTTTCAATTTTCGGAAAATATGGGTTATATCAAAATCTCGTGACGTTTCTTGTTTATCTGTCATATTAATATATTCATTGTTGTTGGTATTATGGGTGTTGAAAAATCTATTAGTAGGAGATTTAGGAATATTAGCTGTATTTAGTAAAGGTACTTGTCTATTTTGTGAAGATGAAGCGAAAGAAGTATTATGAGCATTATGTCCATCTACATCATCATCATCATCATTGTCTTCATCTGAATCATCTGTTAAAACAAATTGATCAGCAAATGGATCATGGGGTGTTGTTGTGGTGGTGGTCGTGTTAGTGGTCGTGTTTCGTTGTGTTTGAGGATATACATGATTAGGGTTGAAATCTCCATAAGGATTTGATTCTAGATCTAAATCAATAAGATTATTAGCATTATCTGAAAAGGGATTATTAGGATTAGCATTGGGATTGGGATTAGCATTAGATTTGCTATTATCTGTCCGATTATAATTGGACATTGTCAATGTTTTATTAGACAACACAGCCTTTAATAAAAAAACAACAACAAAAAATTATGTAGGTTGGAAAAAAAAAAAAAAAGAGAGTACTCTGTTAGTGTGCGGGTGTGGTGGTTTTTAATTATTGAGACAACCCTCCCAAAGACAAGACAAGACAAGACAAGACGATGATGTTACTACTCTTAATATTAAGTAAGTAGATTGAAAATTAGACACGAAATGTTTTCCTCTCTTTTTTTTTTTCGTGTCCTTTTGTTTATTATTTTTTTTTCTTTCTGGATGGCGAGGGTTTTTTTTCCGCCCTAAAATGGTACGTTGACATGATTATGTACACACTATGACGAGCATAACCCTTTTTTTTTGGACCTACTGCTACCACCAAGAAACATAAATTCTGTCCAAATAATACTTTTTGGTGTTGGAAAGTTTCAATCTTTTTTTGACTCATTCTGTCATTTTGCCTACTTGTGAATTGAAAAAAAAAAAAAAATTCCGACTTAGTTAGTCAATCACTCTACCCCCCCTCCCCTCCATTCTTCCTATTCACCACAAATCATCCCCAATATGACAGCAGAAACTATAGCTAAAGCTGCCAACTCTGCTTTTGCCTCATTGAAAACTTTAACCAATGATCAAAGATCATTAGCTTTACAAAAAATCCATGATGCTTTATTAACCAACAAGGATAAAATTCTTGAATCCAATAAATTAGATATGGAAAATGCCCAATCCCAAAATTTATCTTCATCATTAATTAAACGATTAGATTTATCCAACCCGGGGAAATATGATTCTATGTTACAAGGTATATTAGATGTTGCTCAATTACCTGATCCAATGGGGAAAATCACATTGGCGAAAAAATTAGATGAAGGATTAAATTTATATCGAGTTACTGCTCCTATTGGAGTATTATTAATTATATTTGAAAGTCGTCCTGAAGTTATTGCAAATATTACTGCTTTAGCTATTAAATCGGGGAATTCGGCTATATTAAAAGGTGGTAAAGAATCTTATCAAACATTTAAAATCATGAGTGAAATTATTAATCAAACTTTACAAATTGAAACTGATGTTCCTCGTGATGCTATACAATTGATTCAAAGTAGAGAAGATGTGGCTGATTTATTGAATCAAGATAAATATATCGATTTAGTTATTCCTCGTGGGTCTAATGAATTAGTTCGAAATATTAAATCAAATACTAAAATCCCTGTATTGGGTCATGCTGATGGGATTTGTTCAATTTATGTTGATGAAAAATTTGATATTATTAAAGCTAAAAAAATTATTGTTGATTCAAAAACAAATTATCCCGCTGGTTGTAATGCTGTTGAACAATTATTAATAAATTCTCATATTCCTCAACAACAAATTATTGAAATCTTACAAATATTAATTGCTGCTAAAGTTACCATTCATGTCACTCCAGAAATCAAACAAATCATTTCAAGTGGTGATAATATCAATATCAATATCAATATCAAGGGAGACGACTATATTAAAGATGTTGAAGCGGATTCATTTGATAAAGAATATCTTTCATTTGATATTTCGGTGAAATTAGTTGATAATGTTGATGAAGCCATCAAACATATTAATGAACATTCATCAAAACATACTGAATGTATTATTACTGAAGATAAAGCTATTGCTGAAAAGTTTTTGAAAAGTATTGATTCTGCTGGTATTTATTGGAATGCATCAACAAGATTTGCTGATGGATTCCGGTATGGATTTGGTACTGAAGTAGGTATTAGTACCAATAAGATCCATGCTAGAGGTCCTGTAGGATTAGAAGGATTAATGAGTTATCAATATCAATTGAAAGGTGATGGTCATATAGTTGGAGAATATGTTGGTGGTGGTGGTAATAAACTATTTATTCATGAAGATTTATCTACTAATTAATTATTTAGATTATCTAATTATGGCATCTTTAAATTCTTCATAATCTTTAGGTGGATAATCTGGGAAATAATTAATGATATTATCAACATATTGAAATCTATTATCATAAGGAGGTGTAGAACTTGGTGGGATCAAATTTATTTCACTCCATTGTTTTAATGTGAAAAAATCCGTCAAATTTTTAATCCAAGTCATTCTTGTATCTATAGTATTT